>ERZ779725.20-NODE-20-length-114802-cov-4.559779_pt1 | contig 114802 bp, 101 predicted proteins | sample MGYA00511890_ERZ779725 | MGnify/ENA primary metagenome ERZ779725 (study PRJEB29588, sample SAMEA2148549) | human gut metagenome | biome: human gut; feature: human-associated habitat; material: faeces | place: Denmark | collected 2008/2010 ...
CGAAACGGAAGAAACAGCCGTTGAGGACGCCGAATAAAAAAGCGGAAAACCGCACATCATTTATAAAAAATGAAGGCGGTTCTTTATGAAAACTAAGATTTTGGCGGCGGCTCTGTGCCTTGCGATTATTATGTCGACTGCAGCATATGCGGCGCCGTCTCCCGGCGATTCGGCACGGGCGTCCGTTGTCATCGAGGCGGAGTCGGGCAATATCATATTTGAAAAAAATGCGCACGAAAGAAAAGGTCCCGCAAGCACGACGAAAATCATGACGGCGCTGGTCGCTCTTGAAAACGGCGACCCGGAGGATATTGTAAAAATCGACGCGCGCGCTGTCGGAACAGAAGGGTCGAGCGCGTATCTTTGCGCAGGGGAGAGCGTTGTGCTTTCCGACCTGCTCTATGCGATGATGCTCGGATCGGCAAACGACGCCGCGGCGGCGATAGCATATCATATCGGCGGGAGCATAGAGGGCTTTGCCGGAATGATGAACGCAAGGGCGGAGGAACTCGGTCTTTCCGACACGCATTTTGAAAATCCTCACGGTCTTGACGGAGAAAGCCATTATACCTCGGCTTATGACCTTGCCATGATAGCGCGCGAGGCTCTGAAAAACGAAAAATTCAGGGAAATCGTTTCGACGAAAACGAAAGCGATAAAGCTCTCAGACGGAAATGTTTCCCGCGTTTTCAGAAATCACAACAGGCTGCTTTTTGAATATGACGACATAATCGGCGTTAAAACCGGATTTACGAAAAAGTGCGGCAGGACGCTTGTTTCTGCTGCGGAAAGGGACGGGGTGACCGTCATCTGTGTGACCCTTTGCGACGGCGACGACTGGCGTGACCACCGCAGGCTGCTTTCCGCCGGACTTGACCTTTATGAAAAGGTCACGCTTTGCGAAAGCGGGGAAATGGAAAGCACGGTTCACGTCTGCGGCGGGAAAAAGGTGAGCGTCAGGACTTCGTGCAAAGACGGGATTGCGGTGACTCTGCCGAAGAGTCACGGAAAGATAACATCGTCCGTGTCGCTTCCGCCGTTTGTATATGCGGGCTTTGAAGCGGGAAAAGAGCTTGGATTTGTCACTTTTTATCTTGACGGTGAGCCGATCGGAAAAGTGGGCCTCGCGGCGGACGAAGGGTGTGCAATAAAACAGAGAAAGAAAAATATATTTGGGAAATGAGACAGTGGAAAAGATAAGAATTTCAAAATACCTTTCCGAGCAGGGGATAATGTCGCGCCGGACGGCGGACGAGGAAATCTCTGCGGGAAGGGTCACGGTAAACGGCAGAAAAGCGGTGCTCGGGGAGAAGATTGACCCGGAGAGCGATGTCATCTTATATAAAGGAAAGCCCACCGGCGGTGAGGTCAGGAAGATTTGCATAATGCTCAACAAGCCGAGAGGCTATGTCACGACCATGGAGGACGAGCGGGGCAGAAAGTGCGTTGCCGACCTTGTTTCCGACGTCGGCGTGCGGGTTTATCCGATCGGCAGGCTGGACAGGGATTCCGAAGGGCTTCTTCTTCTCACAAACGACGGCGAGCTTGCGAATATGCTCACTCATCCGAAATATCATAAACCGAAGGTCTATAATGTGAAGGTGCGGGGCACGGTCGACGAAAAAACAATTGAGAGACTGCGCCGCCCGTTCAATATGGACGGTTACATAACAAAGCCCGCAGAGGTGAAAAGGCTGGGCGAGACCGACGGGATAACGTCGCTTTCGATAAGGCTTTTCGAGGGCAGAAACAGACAGATAAGAAAAATGTGCGATAAATGTTTGCTCGAAGTTACGGAGCTGCGCCGCGTTTCGATAGGCGAAATAAAGCTCGGCGAACTTCAGACGGGCAAATGGAGAATGCTTGACCGCGCTCAGGTTGACAAGCTGAAAGAGGTGAAATGAATGCTGAAAATCAAGCCCATAAGAGAAAAATCGGAGCAGGAAAGAATGTGCTTGCTGTGCGGAGTCGAATATAAGGAAACTCACATGGCATACGGCGCATATGAAAATGAGGTTCCGCTCGGCGTCAGCCAGTTTATCATAGAGGGCGGGGCGGGTTATATAAGCGAGTTTGCGCCTGTTAAGGGAACGTTTGATGATGAGGCGATGTTTATTCTCGGCAGAGGCGTTGAAAACTTTATAGACAGCGTCGGCGCGCATGACGCGTATTACGGCGGCGAGGACACGGAGTTCGTCCGCTCGCTCGGTTTTTCGGAAAAGGACGGCAAATTATATATGGATCTTTCCGCATTTTTTGCAGACCCGTGTAAAAATAAAAAATAGCGGTTTACAAACGGATTGCTTTTTGATATAATATAAACATGAAAGCCGATATCGGCGGAAGGACGTAACAAAATGATAATAAGACTTGAAGAAGCAAAATACAAATTGCAGGGTCTGGAGGAGGACGTCAAAGAGCTTGGCTCCGCCCTTAAAATAGACAAACTCCGCGAGAGCGCAAAGGCGCTCGAGGAGAAGACCTTTGAGGCAAACTTCTGGGATGACCAGGAGAAATCCGGTGCGACACTGCAAGAGCTGAAAAGGACAAAGGACAAAATCGAGGCATATGAAAAGCTCTGCCGTCGCATTGAAGACTCGCTCACTCTTGCCGAAATGGGTATTGAGGAAAATGACGAAAGTGTCTGCGACGAGGTTGACTCCGAGGTAAAAGATCTTGAAAAGAGCATAGAATCGATGAATATCGAAACCTTGCTTTCCGGTCCCTATGACAGAAACAACGCAATCCTCTCGTTCCATCCGGGCGCAGGCGGTACGGAGGCGCAGGACTGGGCTTCCATGCTTTACAGAATGTATACCCGCTGGGCAGAGCGTCACGGCTATACCGTAAAACTTCTTGACTGGCTTGACGGAGACGAAGCCGGACTGAAAAGCGCAACGATACTTATCGAAGGCACAAATGCCTATGGCTATATGAAAAGCGAAAACGGGGTACATCGCCTTGTGCGCATTTCTCCGTTTGATGCTTCGGGCAGAAGACACACGTCGTTTGCCTCCGTTGAGGTTACGCCCGAAATGGACGATGACGACAGCATTGTCATAAAGCCCGAGGATATTGAGGTCACGGCGCACCGTTCAAGCGGAGCAGGCGGTCAGCACATCAACAAAACAGACTCCGCAATAAGAATTGTTCATAAGCCGACGGGAATCGTTGTCGGTTGTCAGACAGAGCGCAGTCAGCTCCAGAACAAGGAAACGGCGATGAAAATGCTCCGTTCAAAGCTTGCGGAGATAAAACGCCGTGAAAATCTTGAAAAGATTGACGATATCCGCGGCGATAAATCGAATATCGAATGGGGCTCGCAGATACGCTCGTACGTATTTATGCCTTACACACTTGCAAAAGACAACCGCACCGGCTTTGAGGACGGTGACATAAACGCTGTTATGGACGGCGAAATCGATGAGTTCATAAACGCATACCTCAAAAGTATAGCGTGAAAATAATTATTTTGAAGGGAGATTTTCATCATGATGAAAAACAAAAAATTTCTGGCAGGCTTTGTAATGGCCATTGGCTCCTTTGTATCGCTTATCACATCCGTGATAATGTTTGCGAAGAAGAAAAAGGAGCTTGGCGGTTTCTTCCTCGGGCTTGGCGTTATTTCCGGAGTGATCGGCTCGTTTATGCAGTTTGAAAGCAAGAGCGCAGAGCTTCTTTCCGACGAATGCGGTTGCGGCGACCCGAACTGCGAGGATTGCTGCGGCGAAGAACCCGAAGATCAGGAAGACTGCGATATCGACGAAGGCGACCTTTTCGCCCGCGACGAAGAAGCCGAATAATTTTATCTTATAAAAAATACCGCTCCGGTCGGAGCGGTATTTTTGTTTTGAAAAATTCAGTTATGACTTGCTTTTTATATATTCGTCAATCGCGTGAGCGGCGGTTTTTCCCGCACCCATGGCGAGAATTACGGTTGCCGCGCCGGTCACGGCGTCGCCGCCCGCAAAAACGCCCTCGCGACTTGTTTTTCCGTTTTCGTCCGCCACGATACAGCCCCTGCGGTCGGTTTCAAGGCTCTTTGTCGTATTTTTGATCATAGGATTCGGCGAAGTGCCGATTGCGATTATGACGCAGTCGGCGGGGATGGAATATTCGCTGCCCTCAATCGGCACGGGGCTTGCGCGTCCGCTTTTGTCCGGCTCGCCGAGTCTCATTTTCTGAAGAGTGACGGAGCAGACGTCCCCGTTTTCGCCGCCGGATATTGCAACCGGCGTGCAGAGCATAAGAAAGTCAATGCCCTCCTCCTTTGCGTGATGAACCTCCTCTTTTCTTGCGGGAAGCTCATTTTCCGTCCTGCGATAAACTATCGTAACCTCTGCGCCGAGTCGTTTTGCACACCTTGCGGCATCCATTGCGACGTTGCCGCCGCCTGAAACGAAAACCCTCTTTCCCGTGAAAACGGGGGTCGCGGAGTCGGACTTGTATGCGCCCATAAGGTTAATTCTCGTCAGAAATTCGTTTGCGGAGTAAACGCCTTTAAGGTTTTCCCCCGGTATGTTCATAAAGCGGGGAAGACCCGCGCCGGAGCCTATGAATACGGCTTCAAAACCGAAGTCGTCAAATAATTCGTCCACCGTGAGCGTTTTGCCGATTACGGTATTTGTCATAATTTCGACGCCCAGCGCGCGCAAGCCGTCGGTTTCTTTTCTGACTATGCTCTTCGGCAGACGAAATTCGGGAATACCGTAAACAAGCACGCCGCCTGCGGTGTGAAGCGCTTCAAAAATCGTGACCTTATATCCCATTTTCGCAAGTGTGCCGGCGCACGAAAGTCCTGCGGGACCGGAGCCGACAACGGCGATCTTATGACCGTTTGACGCCGGCACAGGTGCGCTCTCCGCTTTTTCGGCGTGTCTGTCGGCGACAAAGCGTTCCAGCTTGCCGATTGCAACGGGCTCTCCCTTTGCACCGCGCACGCAGTGCTGCTCGCATTGGGTTTCCTGAGGACATACTCTGCCGCAGACCGCGGGGAGCGAGCTTGACCTTGAAATCACCTCATACGCGCCGTCAAAGTCGCCCTGAGCGACATTCGCGATAAAGGACGGGATATCTATCCCGACGGGGCAACCGCGTGTGCAGGGCTTTGTTTTGCAGCCGAGACAACGCCTCGCTTCCGCTATCGCCTGTTCCTCCGTATATCCGAGAGCAACCTCCGAAAAATTCTTATTGCGGACGTTCGGCTCCTGCTCTGCCATTCTGTTTTGCTTTTGTGACATATCAGCCATTGTCCTCACCTCTTTTCAGAAGATTGCAAACCTTTTCATCGCACCGCTTTTCAAAATCACGATACATTGAATTGCGTTTGATTACCTCGTCAAAATCGACGAGATGACCGTCAAAATCGGGGCCGTCGACGCAGGCGAAAACGGTTTTTCCGCCGACCGTCAACCGACATCCGCCGCACATTCCCGTTCCGTCTATCATTATCGGGTTCATACTGACAACAGTCTTTATGCCGAATTCTTTTGTCAGTTTGCAGACGAATTTCATCATCATAAGCGGACCTATGGCAATGACTTCATCATATTTTTCGCCGGACTCTGTGAGGGCGCGGAGTTTATCCGTCACGAGCCCCTTTTCGCCGGCGGAACCGTCGTCCGTCATCAGGAAAAATGCGTCGCTTGCGGAGGCGAAGTCGTCTCTGAGTATCACGAGGCTTTCCGAGCGGAAGCCGACGATACTGTGTACCGTCGCGCCGGACTTGTGCAGCTTTTTTGCAATCGGCAGGGCGATTGCGCTTCCGACGCCGCCCCCGATGACAGCCACCTTCCGAAGTCCTTCCGTTTCCGTTGCCTTGCCGAGAGGACCGACAAAATCGGAAATATATTCGCCTGCGTTTTTAGCCGCAAGAAGTCTTGTCGTTGCGCCGACTGTCTGAAAAATAATTGTTACAGAGCCGCTTTCGCGGTCAAAATCGGCAATTGTCAGCGGGATGCGCTCGCCGTCGTCATTTACGCGCAGAATTATAAACTGTCCCGCCTCGGCTTTTCTTGCAACAAGCGGAGCTTCGATTTCCATCTTTATAACCGCGTCGCAAAGCGCGGTCTTTGAAATTATTTTATACATTTTTATCCTCCGGAAAGGAATTATAAAAGTAATATACCATATTATGCGGAAAAATTCAAGTCGGCAATGCGTTCAAATCGCAATGAAGATATTTTTTTGATTGACTGCGGTGGTTCCGGCAAGAAAATGTAAATTTTCTGTTTTTGTAACATTTTCTATTGATAAATAAAAAATCGGGGTATATAATAATTTTGAATCCGGAGAAAAAACGGAAGGGACGGTATTATGCAGAATAAAAAATTTTCCGTTTCGGGAATGACGTGTGCCGCATGCTCGGCTCACGTCGAAAAGGCGGTACGCGGGGTAGACGGGGTCAAAGAGGTTTCTGTCAGTCTTCTGACAAACTCAATGACCGTCACCTATGACGCTCCCGCAACGGACGAAAAAATATGCTCTGCGGTTTCTGCCGCGGGCTATGGAGCAAGCGTTTTCTCCGCCGACGGCAAAAAGAAACGGGCGGAACCGGTTGACGACGGGGCGGAAGCCCGCAGTGTGCTTTTCAGGTTTATAGCGTCGCTGTGCCTGCTTGTTCCTTTGATGTATATATCAATGGGACACGTTATGTGGGGCTGGTGGCTTCCATCGTTTATGGAAAATCACCTTGTTCTCGCCGTAACGGAGCTGGTGCTGACGGCGGCTGTTATGATAATAAACCAGAAATTCTTTATCAGCGGCACAAAGGGACTTTTTCACGGCGCACCGAATATGGACACGCTTGTTTCAATGGGCAGTGCGGCGGCGTTTATATACAGCCTTGCGTTGCTTTATAAAATGTGCGTGACGACCGACGCGGAAGCGCTCCATTCGCTTCTGCACGGCATGTATTTTGAGTCTGCGGCGATGATTCTGACGCTGATAACCGTTGGTAAAATGCTTGAAGCCCACAGCAAGGGCAAAACGACGAGCGCAATCAGATCGCTTATGGAGCTTTCGCCGAAAACGGCAACCGTCATCCGTGACGGAAAGGAAACCGTTATCTCCGCGGATGATATGGTCAAAGGCGATATATTTATCGTTCGTCCGGGTGAGAGCATCCCATGCGACGGTATAGTGCTTGAAGGCGAAAGCGCGGTAAACGAGGCGGCGCTGACAGGCGAGAGCCTGCCCGTCGACAAGAGTGCGGGGTCAAAGGTCAGCGCGGCGACGATAAATCAGAGCGGATTTCTCCGCTGTGAGGCGACGGGAGTCGGAAATGACACAGCTCTTTCGCAGATAATAGAAATGGTTGAAAACGCGGCGGCTTCAAAGGCACCGATCGCAAAAATCGCGGATAAGGTTTCCGGAATTTTCGTTCCGACTGTCATCGGCATAGCCGCTGTCACGTTTATAGTATGGATGATAACAGGCAAGGGAATACCCTTTGCGCTTGCGAGGGCGATAAGCGTGCTTGTAATCAGCTGTCCGTGTGCGCTGGGGCTTGCAACGCCCGTAGCGATAATGGCGGGAAGCGGCAAGGGCGCAAAGAACGGTATCCTTTTCAAGACCGCGGCTTCTCTTGAAGCGGCGGGGAAGATTTCATATATAGCCTTTGACAAAACGGGAACCGTCACGGAGGGCAAGCCCCGTGTGACGGATATAATCCCCGCAGGCGGCATAAGCGAAAACGATCTTCTGCTCGCCGCGGCAAGTCTGGAAGAAAAAAGCGAGCATCCGCTTGCAAAGGCGATAACGGAAAGAGCAAAGGCGGATGGTCTTTCTTACAACACGGTTGACGGCTTTTCCGCGCTCCCCGGACACGGAGTCCGCGGCAACGTCGGCGGCAAAGCGCTTATCGGCGGAAATGCGGCGCTTATGCGGGAAAGCGGGATTGACGCAGGCGATCTTTTCGGCAAGAGCGAGGAGCTCTCATCGGAAGGGAAAACGCCGCTCTATTTTGCCTTTGACGGAAAACCTCTCGGCATAATAGCCGTTGCGGATACCGTAAAGCCCGACAGCGCAAAGGCGATTGCCGAGCTGAAGAAAATGGGCATTGTGACCGTTATGCTGACGGGTGATAACAAGCGCACGGCGACGGCTGTTGCAAAGAAGGTCGGGGTTGACGCCGTAATAAGCGACGTGCTTCCCGATGAAAAGGAAGCCGTCATAAAGCGGCTCTCCGAGCACGGCAGCGTCGCTATGGTCGGCGACGGAATAAACGATGCGCCGGCGCTTACAAGAGCGGACGTCGGAATAGCTGTCGGAGCGGGGACGGACGTCGCGATAGATTCTGCGGATATAGTTCTTATGAAAAACGAGCTTTGCGACGTATCTGCGGCGATAAGGCTTTCGAGAAAAACGCTTATGAATATCAAGGAAAACCTTTTCTGGGCGTTCTTCTATAACTGCATCGGCATACCGATAGCAGCGGGAGTGCTGATTCCGATAGGCTTTGCGCTCAACCCGATGATCGGCGCGGCGGCAATGAGCCTTTCGAGCTTCTGCGTCGTTACAAACGCCCTGCGCCTCAACCTTGTAAACGTTTATGACGCAAGGCGTGACAGAGAACACAAAAAAGCGGCGATACCGGATTTCATCTCCGGCGAGGCTGCGTGCAATATCAAAAAGGAGGATAACAATATGAAAATCGTAAAGGTGCTGACGGTTGAAGGAATGATGTGCGGTCATTGCAAGGCGAGAGTAGAGCAGGTGCTGTCCGCTGTCGACGGAGTTGAAAAGGCGGAGGTTGATCTTGAGAAAAAGACGGCGACTGTCACTCTTTCTCATGATGTTGACTGCGGTACGCTCAAAAAAGCGGTTACGGACGCAGGATATAAGGTTACGGACTGCAAATAAAACAGACTCTGGCGGGGGCGAAAGCCCCCGCTTTTCTTTTGTTGACAGGGCGCGACGGCGGCTGTATAATTGAATTGTGAAAAAATAAAAATTTTTTGCAACCTTTTGAAATGTCCGCACACTATCTTATCGAAAGCGGAGAAAGGAAAAGTTTTATGGCAACATATTCACATTCAAAGGGAAGAGCTCTCATCCTTGATTACACCGAAAACTATATGGAGAAGGTGTTTTATTTCTGTCTCAAAAAAACAAGCGACAGAAAAGAGGCTGAGGAGCTGACGCAGGATATTTCTTTTAATATTGTTTCGGCGCTGGAGAGAAGTATCCCCGAAAATTTCCCCGCGTGGGTATGGCAGATAGCAAGAAACAGGTACAGCGTCTGGGCAAGCGAAAAGCACGATAGATCCGAGAAAATATCAGGTACCGATATTTCGGATTACGACCTGCCGGACACAACCGACGTTTCGGACGGGCTCATTGAAAAGGAGCAGCTTTCGCTCCTCCGTCGCGAGCTTGCGTTCATCGCAGGCGAATACAGAGACGTTATCCTTGCTTATTACATGGAAAACCGAAGCATAAAGGAGATTGCAAAAAGTCTCCGCTGTGCCGAGGGGACTGTCAAAAGCAGACTTTTCCGAGCCCGTAATATTTTGAAAGAAGGTATGGATATGGCAAGAGAATTCGGAGTCAGAAGTTATAAACCGGAGGAAATATCATTCGTTGCGAATATGTCAAACCGCGGGCTTGACGGTCAGCCCTGGAGCGTTCTTATGGGTCATCTGCTTTATAAGAACATTTTCCTTGAGGCTTACGGCAACCCCGAAACAGCAGAGCAGCTTTCGCTCGAGCTCGGCGTTTCGCTTCCTTATATGGAATGTGAGCTTGAATTTCTGCGCAGAGAAACATTCCTCAAAAAGGACGGCGACAAATACCATACGGCGTTCCCGATAATCAGCAGGAGCGCGCAGGAGGCTATCCACGCATACAACGAAACGATTACGCGCGAAATAACATCGAAAATGGAGCAGTATGTCGATCACCTGCACGAAAGGCTCGGCGACGGACTCTTCGGAGGATATGTTGATTACGAAACGGCAAAATGGACGCTCATAATGAGGCTTTTTGACAGGTACTGCGTAAGATATATGAAGTCGTATACAAAGCGTCCGCGCGGCGGCGAATGGGACATCTGCGGCTATCAGACAACGAACGCCGCAACCCCCGCATTTGTCGGATTTAACGGCTCGGGCGGCAAAGATAACTTCGGGCAATATATATTCAGATACAAGGACATTTCCGGGAAAATTCCCGATACGCTTGGCGCAGACAAAGCGGAAACGCTTGAAAAGCTCGCTCGCGGCGAGGATGTCTCGGGAAGAGACCGGACGCTTGAAGAGCTTGAAAAATACGGTTATGTGAAAAAAGCTGGCGATAAATACGCTCTGAACATAGTTGTTCTGAAAGAAGATTTGCTTTCTTATTCGGACGATGTTCTCCGTGCGCTTGAAAACGATATAAGAACAATATTCCGCACTGCGTCTGAGTTCTCGACGAAGATTGTGAAGAACGAGCTCCCGGACTATTTTGCCGGCGACGAGCAGGCTGTTTCCGTGGCGTGCGACCTTGCGCAGTTTGAGCGCGGCTATGTTCTTGAGCAGGCAATTGCGGACGGCTGGCTGAAATATGACGAAAATATTTGTCCCTGCGTCGGCGCTCGTGTGGAATTTTAACAAAAACTATTGACAAATCGCAAATAATATTGTATAATATAGACGTAAAAGATAACTGTCAGCTCCGATCTGCGAGCCGAGTGTAAAATGACAAGGTTTGAAAGAGATTTCTTTTCGCAGACGGACAAAGCAAAAACCGCCCATTTTAGGGGCGGTTTTTGTATGTATATTAAAATTTTCTGCGTTTTTTTGGCTTGTGACTTGCGCCGGAAATTCCCGCAAAAGCCGAAGTGACAAGTATCACCGCTGCGCATATCGCGAACATGAGCGGTTTTATCGATGTTCCGAAGCCGAGCGCGGCGAGCGCAAGCACAAGCAAAAACAGAACACCGGAAAACAGTCCGGCGCGCAAGCCGTTATCTCCGCATTTTTTGGCGGAGATGAATGCTCCGACAAACGCAGAGATAAACAGCGCGGCAAGCGCAAGCGGTGCAGAATATTTTTCGGGGTCGGGCAGGGAGAGTCCGACTGCGGCGGAAATCAAAAGGGACACTGCTCCGCACGCAATGCCCCAAAGCGTGCCTTTCACAACGCACGCAAAAATGTTATTATTTTCAGCAGATTTACGCATAATTGCCTCCGAGACGTTTTTGTTTTATACATATGCGCGGCTCGGACAAATTATGCTTTTATTTGTTTTCCTCTTTATCTGTTGACTTTTCGTCAGCCTTTTCCGTCTTTTCGGCTTTGGTATTTGCGGATTCCTTTTTGGGGTCGTACGCCTCGCCTGCTCTGAAATCTATGGAGCGGAGAGCGAAACGGGCAAAACTCATACGTGTCTTGTCTCTGCTTGTGATGATTGTAAACGTATCGTCCTTGACCTTTACAACCCTGCCGACTATACCGCCGATTGTTGTTATATCATCGCCGACCTTGAGCGAATTTTTCATATCGTTCTGTTCTTTTTCCTGCTTTTTCTGCGGTCTGATGATAAGGAAATAGAAAACAACAACGATGACTATAAGCATGATCCAGAAGAGCCAGTTGGAAAGTCCGCCTGTTGCGGCTGTTCCGGTGCCCGCCGCCGATGTTGCTGCGTCAAGAAGTATAAACATAATTAAAAAGTACCTTTCAAAAATTGAATTTTTATATAGTATAACGCAACTCTTTGAATAATTCAAGTAAATAATTTATGAATAATTGATTTTCATTATAAATATTTCAAAAACCGGCGCAATCGCGCCGGTTTTTGAAATGAAAATATATCATGCGGTAACTGCGGGTATGCTTTCAGCGTCGGGAAGGGCGGCTTGCTCATTCTCCGCGGGCGGAGCATATCCTGCGCCGAGACCGAAGCTCACGCTTATCGCGTCATTGACCCTTTGCATAAGTAAATCGTCAAGGTGTCCCATTTTTTCTCTAAGTCGACGTTTATCAATCGTCCGTATCTGTTCGAGCAGGATGACCGAATCTCTTGCAAGTCCGAACGTTTCGGCATAAACGTCGATATGCGTGGGGAGCTTAGCCTTGCTTATCTGGCTCGTTATGGCGGCGGCAATGACCGTCGGGCTGTATCTGTTGCCGATGTCATTCTGAACAATCAGCACAGGGCGCAGCCCACCTTGTTCACTGCCGACGACAGGACTTAAGTCCGCATAATAAATATCTCCTCGTTTGACATTCAACTTCTTCACACTCTCTTTGCTTTGATACTTTGGAAAGATACACTTTCCGATTATATTTTTTCCGTATCCCGCAAGTGTTTAGTCAAGGAAATATAAAAAAATTATGACAAATATTTACATAATACACCGCAAGCGGACAAGACTCGGAATCCCTCCGCTCACTTTATTATATTTTCGATATCGTTTTTTGACCCCGACATCCCGAAAATCGCAAAAAGCCTTATAATAACTGAAAAAATAGTTTTATACTAAAGTATAAAAATCGTTTTTTCGTTCATAAAAACAGGGCTTGAAGCGTAAAATATCAGTGAGGGGGACAGCATTTTTTGCATGTCTTGCCTTCTTGTACGACCGTCTAAAATGCGCAAATTCACGAAAAAGTCTTGATTTTTTCATATATATAGTGTATAATGAACCCGTATTGAGAAAAATGCACACTTTTTTGCGTGCATAAAAACGGATGGTTTTTGCATGAAAAAGATACTTCTTACATGTTTTGAGCCGTTCGGCGGAGAGGTGATAAACCCTTCCGAAGAGGCTGTGAAAAATGTTTCCGCTCCGCTCGGGTGCGACGTTATGAAACTGCGTCTGCCCGTCGCATGGGGAAAATCACAGAAAACTCTTTTCGACGCAATCGATTATTTTTCGCCGGACGTCGTGCTCATGACAGGGCAGGCGGGCGGCTCATCCGCTGTGAGAATAGAGCGTGTTGCAATCAATCTTTGCGGTGCGATAAAGGACGAGGACGGACTTTATCCCGCGGGAAGTGAGGTTGCAACGGAGCTTCCCGTAACGGAGGGGGCTCCGACGGCATATTTCGCCACATTCGATTGCAAAAAAATTCAAAACGCGCTGAAAGAGGAAAACATTCCCGCCGTGCTTTCGTATTCGGCAGGGACATACATCTGTAACTATATAATGTTTTCGGCATTGGACAGATTCGCCTGTGAGAACAGGAAGGCGAAGGCGGGGTTCATTCACCTGCCTTATGCGGACTGTCAGAAAAGCGGGGTGCCGTCGATGGGGATCGACGTTATGACCCGCGCGATTGAAATCGCTTTGGCGCAGATCATTCAGGGGGAAAATTTATGAGTAAACTTAAAAAATTGTTATGTGTCGTTGCATTTTTATGCGCCGGCGCACTGCTTATATCGTCGTGTTCGCTTACGAAGCGTTACGAAAAGCATGTGCTGAGCTATCTTGAAACAAAGTATGATGGGGAAGAATTTGAGCTCCTTTCGTACACCAAAAACAAGAAAACGAGCAGCAGATACGAAATAAAAGCGGTCTGCGTATCGGATAATACGAAATTTGATATTTACGCATATTCCGCAAGTAACATTTCGGACGGTTACGCTGTCACAAGGGCAAACAACACAATGCGTGACAAGCTGAACAGGATTTTCAGTTACAGCGAGGCGTCAAAGTATGTGACAGACATTCGCTGGCTCCGCCTCTATAACGAGGAAACAACAGACTACAGTTTCCTTGACGCAGACAAGGTTGATACTTATACGGAAGAGCCGGAGATCACGTCGATAGACGCGATTATATTCGGCAAGCCTCTCAAGGAAGAGCAGGTTGCGGACGGAATAATTTCTTCCGTTAAGGCACTTGAAAACGCCGGAATACATGTTGACAGTATCGGCTTTGAATTCACCGTACTTACGCAGAGCTGCAGAATGGAGTCATCCATGGCTGAAATCGAGGACTCAACTGCAGAAGAAATTGTTGAATTCATAAAGGTACGGCTCAACGAAAGCAAGGAATCGCAATCGGTTTGGATGAATTACGAACGTCAGGTTGTGTTTAAGTACGACAACGAGACGAGAAACAATCTTTATAGTTCCGCGGAATAATCGAATTGAAAGCACTGCTTTGGCGGTGCTTTTTATTGCCACGATTGACAAGCCGCAGAATGTCGCGTAGTCTGCGGAAGGGAATATCGAAGTAGACGAATTGAATGGAGAGAATGTCCGCATAAACACAAAACCTCCCGCCAAAGGCGGGAGGTTTGCTTATTTTGTGAGTTTACTCAGCTCTTTCTGAGGATGGACATGAGGTCGTCGAAGTCGCTGTCGGAAACAAGTGTGTCTTCCTTGTCCTCTGCAACGATGGGAGCCTTAACGGGCTTTTCAGCCGCGGGCTTTACGACGGGAGTTTCTGTCGGAGTTGTTGCGGAAACGGTAGTGCTTGTGCGCTTGGGCTGTTCATCTGTTCTGAAACCTGTTGCGATAACGGTAACCGTGATCGTGTCTTCGAGGCTGTTGTCTATTCTTGCACCCCAGATGATGGTTGCATCGGGATGAGCTTCGTTTGATATCATGGAGGAAGCTGTTTCAACTTCGTCAAGGCTGATGTCAGCGGAAGCTGTGATGTTGATGATTATGCCTGTTGCACCGGAGATGGTTGTTTCGAGAAGCGGGCTTGTGATAGCCATCTTAGCCGCAACCTCTGCCTTGTCTCTGCCCGTTCCGGTACCGATACCCATGTGAGCATAGCCTGCGTCACGCATGACAGCGGAAACGTCTGCGAAGTCAAGGTTTACAAGGCTGGGGGTATTGATAAGATCCGAAACGCTCTGAATACCGCGACGGAGAACGTCATCTGCATATTCGAATGCGTTGGAAAGAGTGATTCTGTTTTCGGAAATCTGTTTCAGTCTTTCGTTGGGGATAACAACGAGAGCGTCAACATAGTCGCGAAGGTGAACGATACCCTGCTCAGCCTGTATCATACGCTTTCTTCCCTCAAAAGAGAAGGGCTTTGTAACGATACCGATTGTAAGTATGCCCATTTCCTTGGCAACCTTTGCAACAACGGGAGCCGCGCCTGTGCCTGTGCCGCCGCCCATACCTGCTGCGATGAATACCATGTCCGCACCGCGGATGACATTCTGTATGTCTTCAATGCTTTCTTCCGCAGCGCGCTTACCGACTTCGGGATCTGCGCCTGCGCCGTGACCCTTTGTGATCTTTTCGCCGATGGCGATCTTTGTGGGTGCGCTGGATGTGAGAAGAACCTGCTTGTCGCAGTTGACGGTGATAAGGTCAACACCCTGTATATTTGTCGCGATCATACGGTTTACAGCGTTACCGCCGCCGCCGCCGACGCCAATGACCTTAATCTTCACGCCACTGTCGTAATTGTTGTCAAATTCAAAACCCATATTATTAACCTCCTGAATTTTTGCTCCAAAAAATAGATACAATAATATAATAATATTTATTTTCGGATTTTGCAATATGTTTTTATAAAAAAATCAGAAAAATCGCAGAAAAACATCCCAAAAGGGAAAAATAAATGCAAAAAGTGCCTTTCGGAGGTCATTTCAGGACATTTATATATACTTTTTCGGTGACAAATATTGTCAATCGGCTGTGCCGGTCACGAGGAATGATGTCTCGGAAGTGCCGGTTGCATATATCGTCCCCGACACGCCGGGCATGTTTTTCTCAACATAACCGATTGTTTTTTTGCAGAATTTCAGCTTTTTTTCTAAGTCTGTATAACTTCCGAATACGATCGTATACTTGCTTTTATACACGGCTGTAACAGAAAATCTGTTTGAAATATCTATCATAGTTATTCCGCTTGCAAAGTCACATTCGGTGAACAGCCGGATGAGCTCCGTGCTCGAGCGATAGTCCTTTTCGGACTCAAAAACAAGCGTTTTTCCCGGGTTAGCCTCGGTTACTTTCGGTAAAACTATCGGAATTATTCCGGACGCGCTGAGCCCCTGCGGGGATTTTACAACGTCGAGCACGCGCAGCTTGTCCGAAAGGATGAGAAAGTCCGAGCCGAATGACATATAGAAAAACGGCTTGTCCTCCATGACGGTGATGATGATTGTCGACGGCAGGCGTCGCCTGACGGTCACCGAGCTTACATACGGATTTTTTTCGAGGATTGATTTTGAGATTGCGTCCTTATCGATTGAGTACATATGTGCGCCGCGCCGCAAGCCCGCCGCCGAAGCTATGTTTTCCTCGGCAGAGACTGCATTTCCTTCGACTGTCACGTTTTTTATCCTCACCGAAAAAACAAATATAAGAACGAGTGCAATCATGACTGCAAAAAAGCAGAATTTTATTATAAAGGTTTTCAGCCGGAACGATTCAAGCTCTTTTTTACTCATTCGCCTCCTCCTTTCCGACGAGCGAAAGCAGCTCTCGGTTTGAAAGACGGACAAGCTCTCTGTATATCAGCTCTCTTGCCTCCGGCTTTGCGAACGCGCGGATATTTTCCGAGAGCTTTGCGCCGAGCGGAGTGAAGAGGAGGTCATGCGCGGCGGAAGAAAGTGCGTCTGCAGTCAGATTTTTTTCCTCTATCAGGAGCGCGGCGTCGGAATTTTTCAGTCCCTCCGCGTTTTTGAACTGATGATTTGCGACGACGTTCGGGGAAGGGATGAACAGGCATGCCTTGCCCATGAGCGCAAGCTCGGAAACGGTCATCGCGCCCGAACGGCAGATGACGGCGTCAGCCGCCGCTTCCCATTTCGGCATATCGTAAATATAGTCGGAAGGACGGAGATTTTTGCAGCTGTCAAGCCCCTTTTCGCGGAATTTGCGCATGAATTCGTCATAACCGTTTTTGCCTGTCGAATGAATGTGAAAGACTTCCGGGTGCTTTGACGAGAAATTCTCCATGAGCGCAAGGGCGCTGTCGTTTATCGTCTGCGCTCCGAGACTTCCGCCGAATGACAGCAGGACGTATTCACAGCCATTCGGGATGTCAAGTCCGGCGCGCGCCTGGCACTTTGAGAGGGAAAGTCCTTCTGTCCGCATGGGATTTCCGACGCACATCACCTTTGATTTGTCGCGGAAAAAGTCCGCTGTGGACGGAAAGTTTATAAATATCCTGTCCGAATCTTTTTCGAGCATTTTAATGGCTTTGCCGGGGATGATGTTTGACTCGTGGACGGCTGTCGGTATGCCCATTTTAGCTGCGGTGTGTATCAGAGGATAGGAAAGATAGTTTCCCGTTGCGAAAACAACGTCGGGCTGAAACGATTTCAGTAAATTTTTTGCCCCGATTTGCGAAGTGAAAAAACATATAGCCGTCTTTATATTTCTGAGTGAAAGACTTCTCCGGAGTCCGCTCATTTCTATATGATAGGTTTCATATCCCGCCTTTTCGACAAGAGACTTCTCCATTCCGTTTTTTGTAGCAATGAAGAGAATTTCCGCGCTTTTGTCGCGACTTTTTATTGTGTCGGCAACGGCTATTGCCGGATATATATGACCGCCGGTTCCTCCGCCGGCAAGAATAATCTTCATTTGAGCTCCTCCGAAAAAGATGATATTTTACAGCCTTTTTATACCCGCTTTTGAGACGAATAACGTGAAACGGAAAGTATAATTCCCATTTCCGCGAGCTGCATGACAAGCGCCGTGCCGCCGTATGAGAAGAATGGAAGCGCAATTCCCGTCGTCGGGATGGATGATGTCACGACTGCGATATTGAGCATTGCCTGAATACCGACTTTTGCGGTAAGTCCCGCAACAAGAACGGAAGAAAATGTGTCCGGAGCACGCTTTGCAATGACAAAGCCGCGCCACATGAAAAGTACGAAAAGCGCTATGAGGGCGATTGCCCCGATGAAACCGAGCTCCTCGCAGAGAATTGCGAAGATGAAGTCGTTCTGCGGCTCGGGAAGCCACATGTGTTTCTGATAGCTGTTGCCGAGTCCGACTCCGAAAAGTCCGCCGGAACCTATGGCAAGCAGACTCTGATAAGGCTGCCAACCGCCGGTTTTGAGATAAAGCTCCGGATGAAGCCATGCGTCGATACGCTTTTTCATGTAATTTGTAAAGAGCATTACGCCGAGCGCACCCGCGCCGAACACGCCGCCAAAGGTTGCGAGAACCTTCCAGTTTGCGCCCGACATGAAAATCATCGAGGCGCCGATGAGAAAGAGGATTATCGTTCCCGACATGTGATGTTCGAGCAGGGTCGTGACGCACACAACGCCCGTAATTATTCCCGGAATGAGAATTCCGTATTTGAACTGCTTTATTTTCGCATTGAAAAATGATATATAAGCCGCGAGCAAGAGCACGAGGGCAAATTTCATTATCTCCGAGGGCTGAAACTGAATGGGGCCGAAGCGCAGCCATCTTGTCGCGCCTTTGTTTGTCTCGCCTATGAAGGGCACTGCTGCGAGCATGAGAAAGCTGGCGGCGAATATCGGAACCGTGAATTTTTTCACAAAGCCGTAGTCGACAAAAGAGATAAGCATCATGACGACAATCCCCACCACGGCGAAGAATATCTGCTTTTTGACGAACCACAGACTGTCGTGCATTTTGACTTTGGCAAATATATAACTCGATGAAAATACCATAACCGACCCATAGCAGAGAAGTAGCACGACGATTATAAGAAAAATTCTGTCAACACCGCCGCGCACGCGGTAAACTGTGTTTATTTGCGGGTGAAGAAGCTCTTTCAGAAAAGAACTGCCTTCACTTTTCCTTTTTTGTTCGCCTGTCATGAAAAAGCTCCTCCTTTCGCAAATTATTCAAAGAAATAAGATATTACAGCCATCGCAACGGTTACGGCAATCGCCACAAGGACGATTTTCCCCTCCGTCCAGCCGCAGAGCTCAAAATGATGGTGCAATGGCGACATTTTGAAAAGTCTTTTCCCGTGTGTCAGCTTGAAATACGATACCTGGAGAATGACGGATATTGCCTCTATGAAATAAACTATGCCGACAACGACGAGTATCAGCGGGTCTCCTGTCATGACAGACAGCGCAACAACCGCTCCGCCGAGGAAAAGCGACCCCGTATCGCCCATGAACACTCTTGCGGGATGAGCATTATATACGAGAAAGCCGAGACATCCTCCGAAAACCGCAATGGCGAGCGTCGCCGCGGCATTTTCGCCGGAAATGACAGCTTTTACGGCAAAGAACGCGCACACCGCCGCCGTAACGGAGGAGGCGAGCCCGTCGATACCGTCTGTGAGGTTTACGGAATTCGATGTGAATATAAAGAACGCGATGAAAAGAATATTAAACCAGAAGCCGAGCTCGATTTCCGCCTTGAAGAAGGGGATATAGAGCGTTTTTGAAAGTCCGAACGTTTTTTCCGCCGCGAGCATAAAGAGCGATGATATCGCCGCCTGGAGAAGTATCTTCTGGTATGCGCGTATTCCGTCGTTTTTGTGCTCGAAGAGCTTTTTGCCGTCATCGATTATGCCGACCATTCCGGAGAGAAGCGTAAACCCATAGCATATCCAGAGCTTGATGATTTCTTCTTTCTCAAGGAAAAAGAACGAAACGCAAAGCGAGGTTGCGACTCCGACGATGAAAAACAAGCCGCCCATCGTCGGGGTGCCGTCCTTGCATTTATGCCATCTCGGACCGATTTCCTTTACGGGCTGACCGAGCTTTTTTGTCATGAGTACGGGAATGAAAATTCTTCCCAGCACCGCTGTGCATACAAATGCCGTCGCAAGGACGATTGCAAGATAAATAGTCATTACTTTACTCCTGAAGCAGTTTTGATATTCTTTCAAGCGACAGCGCACGGCTCGCCTTTATAAGAACCGTGTCGCCTTCGCGGATGAGCTGTTTTAATGTGTTTGCGGCGGACTCCGCGTCGCCGTAGTCAATTATTTCCGTTATATTTTCGTGTGGCATTCCGCCCTCTTCGGCACCTGCGGCAATTTCCTTTGCGAGCGTACCGACCGTCACAAGCCCATCGACTCCCAGCTCTGCCGCCTTCTTTCCGACAGCGCGGTGAAGGAAAGCGGAATATTCGCCGAGCTCACGCATTTCGCCGAGCACGGCAAGTTTTCGTCCCTTTGCGACATCACAAAGCACACAGAGCGCCGCCGACATAGATTCGGGACCTGCGTTGTAGCAGTCCTCGATGATTGTAAACCTTCCCGCGTCGATAATGTTCTGCCGTAGCTTTACAGGCTCAAACGCGAGCAGTCCCGCGCGGATTTCATCTTCGCTTATGCCGAGCATTGTTGCGACTGTCACCGCCGCGAGCGCGTTTTTGACGTTATGCTCGCCTATCTGCCTTATTTCAATGGAGCTTATGTCGCCGCCGATCCGGGATTTTATATCAAACGCCATGCCGCCATCCGTATGACGGATGTTTTCGGCGACGTAATCGCTTTTTCTGTTTTTTATTCCGAAATGAATCCGGCAGAGCTTTCTTTCTTCGAGGACGTCCGCGAGCATTGGCTCGTCGCCGTCGAGAATGATAATTGCGCCGTCTCTCATGCCGGAGGCAATTTCGAGCTTTGCACTGCATATATTTTCTCTCGACCCGAGGTTTTCTATGTGCGAATTTCCTATGCAGGTTATGACGGCTATATCGGGCTGTGCGATGTCTGAAAGCCGCGATATTTCGCCGAACGAACTCATTCCCATTTCAAGAACGAGAATTCTGTCATCCTTTTCAAGGGAGAGAACGGTCAGCGGTAAGCCGATTTCGCTGTTGAAATTGCCTTCGGTCTTGTGAGTTTTGTATTTTTCGGAAAGTATCGAATGGATGTACTGCTTTGTCGTCGTTTTGCCGACGCTGCCCGTCACGGCGACGGTTATCACTTTGAAGCGAGACTTATATGCTCTTGCGAGCTCACCGAGTGCCCGCACAGTGTCGCTGACGAGAATATAGGGAATATCGCAGTCCGGCTTTTGGCTGACAACGGCACAGACGGCGCCGTTTTCTTTTGCCTTGCCGATAAAATCGTGACCGTCAAAATTTTCGCCCCTGATTGCGAAAAAGCATTCTCCGGTGCAGTCGACGCGCGAATCGATCGAAACTCCGCAGACCGGGGTAAGCGGATCTCCGCTGCAGAAAAGCTCCCCATCGCACATTCCGGCGAGCATTTGCAGATTTATATTAAGTTCAGTACATCCGAATTTCATTTTCAAAGTCCCTTTTCAAGAATTATGTTTTCCGCCGTCTCCCTGTCGGAGAAGGGGAGTTTTTTTCCGCCCGCTGTGATGAATTCCTCGGCTCCTTTGCCGAGAATGAGCACTGTGTCGCCCTTTTCGGCGGACGTGATCGCAAGCCTGATTGCCTTTTTTCTGTCCGGCTCGGTTGTGCGGTTTTCGCAGGCTTTTATGCCCGCGACTATATCGTTTATTATTTCGTCGGGATTTTCCGAGCGGGGATTATCGCTTGTGATGATTACCTTATCCGAAAGTGCGCAGGCGACCTTTCCCATCTCGGGGCGTTTGCCTTTGTCCCTTTCTCCTCCGCAACCGAAAACGGTTATGACTTTTCCCGCCGTGAGCTGTTTTGTTGCGGAGATGACGTTTTTCATGGCGTCCGGCGTGTGAGCAAAGTCAACTATGACCGTCACGCCGCTCTTTGTCATGATTTTCTCCATCCGTCCCGGTACGCCGCAGAACCGGCTCAGCGCTCTTGCGGCAATTCTGCCCTTTATTCCGAGCACGGATGCCGCAGAAGCTGCCGCGAGCATGTTGTATACCGAATAAATCCCGACGAGAGGCGAGAAGATGTGTTCTCTCATCCCGACGGCGCAGAAGTCAAATTCAACTCCGACGGGCGAGAGGCTTATGTTGTCCGCAAAGAAGTCAGAGTCAAAATCATTTATCGAATAATACCAGATTTCATCCGTTGCAGCCCATGCCATTTCATAGGCGTGCGGGTCGTCAAAATTGAGCACCGAATGACGGCATTGCGAAAACAGCTTTGCTTTTGCCGCGCCGTATGACTCCGGCGTTTTGTGATAGTCAAGATGGTCGCGCGAGAGATTTGTGAAAATTCCAAGCTCAAAATGCAGTCCGGACAGGCGTTTTTGGTCAAGTGAATGTGAGCTTGCCTCCATTATCACAAAGTCCGCCTTTTCGTCCACGGCTTTTTTCAGAAGCGGGGCGAGAATATCCGGAGGAGGCGTTGTATATCCTGTTTTTTCGGGATCGTTTCCGCTCCCCGCGCCTTCCGTTCCGATCAAAAACGTATTGTAGCCGCCCTCGCGAAGTATTTCGGAGAGCATTGCGGAGACCGTCGTTTTTCCGTTTGTGCCTGTCACGGCGCAGAGACGGAGCTTCTTTTGCGGATTTCCGCATATGGCAAGGCAGGCGAGCGCGAACGCCTCTCTCGCATCTTTTACGATTGCCGTCGGGACGGGGAAGCGTTCGTCCGGTGCACTGTCCGTGACGACGGCAATTGCGCCTTTCCGTGCAGCATCATACATATTTGCTCTGCTTCCGTCAAGAGAGAAGAAGAGCTCTCCGGGACGGAGTTTCCTTGAATCGGTGCAAACGCCGATAGCGTCGATATCCGCCGCGTCAAACGGCAGGAATATGAGCTCACTTTCAGATATAACAGATGATAATTTCAATTTACGGTCACCTCCGCGGTATGCTTTGAAATATTCTTCAAACTTCCCGCGGAGAATCCGACCTATCAGTCGGAAACGTCCGTAATTCTGAAATCCACCGTGATTATACTTCCTTTTTCAGCGGATATACCCGCCGCAATCGACTGTTCGACAGCCACCGCCGAGCTTCCGCTGGTGACGCCTGTCAGATGAATGTTGAAGCCTGCGTCGGCGAGGATTTTATTTGCTTCCGCCGCGCTCTTTCCGACAACGGAGGGAACCGTCGCATATGCGGAGCCGACTTCGTCGCTTGTGTAAAGAATGATTTTGCCGTTTTCGGGTGACATTTTGCTTCCCGAAACGGGAACCTGTGTTATGACGGATTTTCCCGTGCCGATAATTTCGTATTTCAGTCCGGCGTCGCTTATGTTCTTGATCGCCGTATCGAGGGAGAGCCCGCGATAGTTTTTGACGGAGACTTCGAGCTTTGCCATTTCCTCCGCCGTATACACGGGCTCAACGCCGAGATAGGGAAGGATTTCCGCAAGCATTTTCGCAACGTAAGGCGCAGCCACGGTGCTTCCGTAAATAGAGCCGATTGTCGGCTCGTCGACCGCCAGCAATATGACGATCTTCGGGTCATAAGAGGGGGCATAAGCCACGGTTGACGCTATTCTCTTGTTGCCGACGGTACCCTTTTCGGATGTACCCGTCTTTGCCGCGACGGAATATCCCGCAACGTATGCGTTCTTTGCGCCGCCGTTTGTTGCAACGCCCTCCGCGAGTATTGCGGAGATTGTCGACGCTGTCTCGCGGCTTATGACCTGACGTTTTTCAGTCGTGCCGAAGGTTGCTTTTATGTTTCCGTCGTTATCCTTTACAGCCTTGACGACGTGCGGGGTAACGAGTGTGCCGCCGTTTGCAACAGCCGCAACTGCGGAGATCTGCTGTATGGCGGTTACGTTGTATCTCTGCCCGAAGGAATAAACCGCGAGGTCGAGGACGGACATATTGTCCTCGCTTCTGTAAACCGAGCCTGTTTCGCCGGGAAGGTCGATTCCCGTTTTGCAGTCAAGTCCGAAGGCGGAAAAATATTTGCAGAACGTCGGTATGCCTATGCGCTCTGCGAGCATCATCATGCAGGGGTTGCATGACTGCATAAGTCCCTGGGAGAAGGTCACGAGCCCGTGACCGGTTGTTTTGTGACATTTGATTTTCCATCCGGCGACGGTATATGCGCCGCTGCAATAGAAGGTGTCACTTGTTTTTGCCTTGTTTTCTTCAAGCGCCATTGACGTTGTGAATATTTTTGAAGTCGAGCCCGGCTCGTATGTTTCGGTTATCGTCTTGTTGTTCCACATTTCAAGCAGAAACGCGGAAAGCGCCTTCTGATATTCAACCGTTCCTTCGCCGTATGCCGTTTTTGCGGATTCGGCTTTTTTCTGATAATATTCGGGGAAGGTTGTTGGGCTGTTGAGGTCATAGCTGGGGTATACCGCCATGCCGAGTATCTCTCCGGTTGACGGATCCATTGCAATTGCCTGCGCGCGGGACTTACAGCCCGATTCGACAGCCGCCTGTTCGAGATAATTTTCAAGTATGCTCTGGATTTTGTAGTCGATCGTTGTCACGAGGTTTGCACCGCTGGAAGCGTCGATATAGGTTTCGTAGTTATAGGGCATGGAGCCCATGTTTCCGCTCTGTGCGGCAACGATCTTTCCGCTGACGCCGGAGAGAACGCTGTTGTAATAATATTCCAGACCGTAGCTTCCGCCGTCCGTGCCGCAGAAGCCGATGACGTGGCTCGCGAGGGTGGAGAAGGGATAGACGCGCGTCGTCATTTCCGCAAGGCAGATCTTTCTTTCAAGCTCGTTATCCGCTATGTATTGGCGGACTATATCGGCTGTTGCCTCGTCGACGTTCTTTTTTATCGTTCTGTCCTTGTATTTTGTCTTTGTCGACTGTTCGTATACATAGTCATAATCGACGCCGAGAATTTCGGACAGCCCCTTGCATATGAGCACTCGCTCATCCTCGCTTTCGATATCATAAGGGGAGATGAAAATTCTTTCGGTCGTATAATTTGTGGCAAGAACGACGCCGTTTCTGTCCGTTATCACGCCTCTGGAGGCGGAGATCGGCGTTTCGTATATCATCTGTTCAATGACCGCGGCGCGGTATTTTTTATAATTTACTATCTGAAGATAAAACAGCCTGCCGATGAGTATCACCGCAATGAGAGAAATTGCGGAAAACAGCACAAACGATCGCGTGCGTATCTGCGGGCCTTGTTTACCGAGGATTGAGTCCGGCTTTGAGCTTTTCATCGGCAATATGTTCTCCTTTCCCGATAATTAAAAAGAGCAAAGAGCATTATTATATTCTCTTTACTCGAAAAAGTTATTACGATATTACATTATATTTGCGACGTGCGAAATTATGCACGCCCCCGATGCGGGGGCGCACAAAAATCAGTTCAGAAATTCAACTATCTTTCCGAAGTTCTTTGCAATCGCGCTGAGAAGAGAGTCTATCGCACCGCCGATCTGGCTTTCGGGCTCGATAACCTCGCTTACGTCCTCCGAGCCTTCGCTTTCAAAATAAACGGTTGTTTTGCGGGAGGAGTCGAGTCCGAGACCGGACGCCGTCGACTCTATTTCGGATTTTGTATACTTATAATCGAGTCTGCCTTCAAGCGTTTTCGCCTCGGCTGTCAGATCCTTTATATCGCCCTTCATTGCGGATATCTCGGAAGAAAGCTCCGAAACCTGAACGAAGGAGAATATTATAAACATGAAGAGAACCGTTGCGACAATCATTCCTATGATAAGCGCGAGCGGGAACGGCGCGCGGCTTTTGGCTTTGACGGTGTTATATCTGTCCCCGCCGCCTCCGCACATATCGGAAAGGGAAGATATGACACTCTTTTTGGAGGGAGAACGATGGTTTGAGAAGTTTTTTGGAGTTTTGGAGTTTGGGTTTTGGCTTGAGTTCATAATCTTCCTTCCTTTCCGTAATGCGTTTACTGTATTTTCTCGGCTGCACGGAGCTTTGCGCTGTGCGACCTTCTGTTTAGCTTTAGTTCCTCTTCCGACGGAAGAATGGGCTTTCTCTGAAGCGTCTTTATCTGCGGCTTCTTTCCGCAAACGCAGACGGGGAACGACGGAGGGCACGTGCAGCCCTTTTCGAGTCTCGCGAATATCTGTTTGACGGCTCTGTCCTCAAGGGAATGAAACGTCAGTACTGCTATCCTACCGCCTTTTGCAAGCGAGTTTATCGCGTCCTCTATCGCGGGAGCGATTATCGAAAGCTCGCCGTTGACTTCAATTCTTATCGCCTGGAAAGCCTGTTTTGCGGGGTGATGACCCTCTGTAAGCGCCTTTCTTGAGGCGACCGATTTTATTATATCGACAAGCTCAAAGGTGGTTTCTATGGGCTTTTCGCTCCGCTTTTCGACTATCGCGCGGGCAATCCTCGGCGCATTTGGCTCCTCGCCGTATTCATAAAGTATCCGGCGGAGCTCGCTTTCCGGATAACCGTTTACAACGTCATATGCCGAGAGCGGGGAGGAGCGGTCCATTCTCATATCGAGCGGAGCGTCGGAGTTATATGAAAAACCTCTTTCGGCTGTGTCGAGCTGATAGGACGATACGCCGAGATCGAATATCACGCCGTCGATTTTTTCGATACCGAGCGACGAAAGTATATTTTTTATATTTGAAAAATTGTCTTTTACATAGGTTATTCTGTCCGCATACGGAGCGAGCCGTTTTTTTGCCGCTTCGATTGCGTCGTCATCACGGTCGATACAGACAAGTCTGCCGCCGGAAAGGCGTTTTGCGATCTGTTCGGAATGACCTCCGCCGCCGAGCGTGCAGTCGACGTATGTTCCGTCCGGCTTTATATTCAGTGCTTCTATGCACTCTCCGAGCATTACCGAAAAATGATTGAATTCACTCATCAGACGCCCAGCCCTATCATTATGTTCTGGATATCAGCCATGTCCTCTGCGGCTTTCTTTGCCTCCCATGCGGACTGTGACCAGATTTCTATATAGTTGTTTACGCCGATGACGACAGTGTCCTTTTCGAGCTTTGCGTAATCGCGCAGAACCTGCGGGATGAGAACTCGCCCCTGAGAATCGAGGGAGGTATCGCACGCGGCGGAATAGAAAAAGCGGCGGACGTCACGAGCCTGAACGAGCGGCATAGCGTCTATTCTGGCGGAGAACTTCTCCCATTCGGAAAGAGGGTAAACGGAGAGGCAATTATCAATGCCGCGCGTAACGACGAACGTTTCGCCGAGTGCTTCGCGGAACTTGGCAGGGATGAAAACTCTGCCCTTGGAGTCTGTCGTGTGGATAAACTCGCCTAAAAACATCTTTTGCCCTCCTTTTCTCCTTCGGAATGTGGATAACTCTGTGGAAAGTGTGGAAATCCACCACTTTGCTCCACTTCGCACCACTTTTATGGTTTAATTATAAATGATATGTGGACAAAATACAAGGGCTTTTTGAAAAAAATATAAAAAACACGCAGTGAAAATAATCCGTGACCGGATTTTCTGCGTGTTTTTTCTTCTTAATTATTATATATGGCGGACTTTCAGCCTTTCAGCACCGAGAGCGCCGCCTCCGGAACGTAGTGCGAAACGTTTTTTCCTTCGGAGATGAGCCTGCGGACGAGGGTCGAGCTTACGTCTTTGTACTGCGGGTTGGCTTCAAGCAGAATTGTCTTTATCCCGCTGTGTTCAAAGTTGAAATCCGCCTGCTTCTGCTCATAGGCGCGGTCATTTTCGCTGCGCACGCCCTTTATGATGACTTCAACGCCCGCTTCCTTTGCATATTCAAAGAGCATACCGTCGTTTGTTATGACAACGGCGTTGTCTATATCCATAGTTGCCGCACAGAGCGCCTCAAACCTTTTTTCGAGAGGGAAAAGCGGCTTTTTCTCCGGATTTTCAAAAATTCCGACGATCAGCACGGCGCACATATCAGCCGCCCGCCGGATTATATCGAGATGACCTTTTGTAACAGGGTCAAACGTGCCCGCTGTCAGAGCTATGCCGTATTCCATCACTCTGCCGCCTTCGGGGAAAGATAATATATGATGACTCTGCCGTAGCGCGACTGCTTTGAAAGGGAATAGCGGGAGGCAACGTCAGTGTCTTCCATAAGTCCCTCCTGCTCGTCCTCGCAGATGATGATGCTTGTATCCTTTACGAGAGAGTTGTCATAAATCGCCTTGAGTGCAGACGGCAGCAGCCTTTTTGCATAAGGCGGGTCTATAAAAACGATATCAAAACGGCTCTTTCCGGAAGCGGAGACGGCGTATTTTTCGTAATCCATACAGAGTACGTTGGATTTTTTATAGAGCTTGGTTTTCTGGGCGTTTTCCGTTACGAATTTTATCGCTTCGCGGGAACTGTCAACAAAGGTGCACTTTTCTGCGCCTCTTGAAAGCGCTTCAAGTCCCATCTGTCCGGAGCCTGCGAAAAGGTCGAGCACCTCGCGTCCTTCAATATCAAACTGTATGGACGAGAACACCGCTTCCTTGACTTTCTCCGTCGTCGGGCGGGTGATCTCCTCTCCCTCCGGAGTTGAAAGGCGAATACCTCTTGCTGTTCCTGTAATAATTCTCATATAATTCTCCTTTTTAAGCAAAATAATCTTTTATATTCTTTGCAATTTCTTCTGTTATGCCTTTGACGCGGCAAAGCTCGGATACTTCGGCTTTTTTGATTGCCGCAAGTCCGCCGAATTCGCGGAGAAGTGCTTTCGCCTTTGCCGTCCCGACCCCTTTTACGTTTTCAAGGACGGACGTTTTCTCTGCTTTGCGCTTTCCGCCCATCATTTTTGATATTGTGAAGCGGTGAACTTCTTCCTGAATTTTATATATCAGCGAATATACCTGCTGTTCGGAAAGTATCTCGATTTCGCCTCCGTCATCGCCGACGAGGGCTCTTGTCCTGTGCTTATCGTCCTTGACCATACCGAGGGTCGGAATGTCATAGCCTGCCTGCCGCATAGCCTGCTTTGCAGCCGAAACGTGGGTTGCGCCGCCGTCGATGAGGAAAAGATCCGGCACGACGGCGCCTTCATCCGAAAGATGAGCGCATCTCCTGCCGACAGCCTCTCGCATTGACGCATAGTCATCATGCGCCGTAACGGTTTTCATTTTGAAAATCCGATAGTCGCTTTTTTTCGGCTTGCCGTTTTCAAAAACGACCATTCCCGCCGTTATATGCTCATCGCCGATGTTTGAAATGTCGAAAGCCTCAATTCTTTCCGGAACAGTTTCAAGCCCCGCAAGGGATGCGAGCCGCGCAAGGGTCTTGTCCGTTTTCTGCGACGAAAGCAGATATTCGCGACATTTCTGTGCCGCATTTTCGATTGCCATGTCGCAGAGCTTTTTCTTTTCGCCCCTCTGCGGGACGGCAACCGTGACCTTCCGCTTCATTTTTTCGGAAAGCCAGCTTTCGCAAAGCTCTCTGTCGCTCTCCGAAAGCTCCCCGCCGACGGTTATCTCTTTCGGAATGTACTCTCTGCGGATGTAAAGCTCGCAGATAAACGAGCAGACCGCGGAGGAATCCAGTATCTCCCCGCCCGAAAAATAGAAAATTTCGGAGTCTGTCAGCTTGCCGCCGCGGATATAGAAAACGCATATCGCTCCGATGCCTTCTCCTGAATAAGCGGAGATGACGTCCCGCTCGGTATCGGGCGAGGCGACAACCTTCTGCTTTTCGCGGAGTTTTTCAATCGCGCGGATTCTGTCGCGACAGACAGCCGCCGCCTCGTACATTTCGTTTTCGGAGGCATAGAGCATTTTTTCGGTAAGCCTGTCGGTTATTTTTTTGTAGTCGCCGGAAAGAAAATCAACGGCTTCCGAAAAGCTCTCCCTGTATTTTTCGCTCGTTACGCTCTCATCGCACGGAGCGATGCAGCCTATCTGCCTGTATATGCAATGCCCAACCTTGCCCTTGTCTCTCGGAAACCGACGCTTGCACGGCGGCAGACCGAATGTTTTCTGCATTGCGTTGATTATTCCGTACACAACGGTTGTCCCCGAGTACGGGCCGAAATAAAGCGCGCGCGGATCATCTCTTTTTCTTGTGACGGTGAAATGCGGGTATTCATCATGCATGTTGACGGAGATATAAGGATATGATTTGTCGTCCTTCAGCTTGATGTTATATCTCGGCTTATAGAGCTTTATCAGACTGTTCTCGAGCGTCAGCGCTTCCATTTCCGTATCGCACACAATATATTCGAAATCGCGGACGAGGGAGGTCATTATATCGGTTTTGACGCTTTTGAAATCCGTTTCGTGAAAGTATTGCGAAACGCGGTTTTTCAGCTTTTTCGATTTGCCGACGTATATCACCTTTCCGCCCTCGCCTCGCATTATATAAACTCCTGGCGAGAGTGGGAGCAGGGAAGCCTTTTCGCGCAGACTTTCCGCATACGCGGGATTTACCATATACAAGACCTCCTTTCAAGAAAAAAACGGCAGTTGCAAAGCACCTGCCGCGGTTGTTTTCCGGATTTTTCGGTCAGAGAGAATTGCTGACCAACTCTTCAAGACCGTTCAGAGCCTCGGCTTCGTCCGGGCCGTCGGCAATCAGAGTGATGGTCATGCCGCCCGTAATGCCCATGGAGAGCACGCCGAGAAGGCTTTTCGCGCTTATGCGTCTGTCATCCTTCTGAATCCAAATAGAGCTGGCATAAGAATTTGCTTTCTGAATGAAAAACGTTGCCGGTCTTGCATGGAGACCCACGTTGTTTTTGATTGTAACTTCTCTTGAAATCATACCTTATGCTCCTTTGACGGTATAAAACGCACTTTTTTATCAAAACAGTGCGCAAATTGCTTTTGTTATTCTATATTATAGCAAACACTTCAAATAAAATCAATAGTTTTTTAATATTTTTTGTCATTTCGCGGTGGGTGTGCCTATTCCCGTGAGCGTCATTGAGAATTCAACGTCGGTTGAATAGACGTAAATTACGTCGGAGACGGTTGCCAGCTTGCTTCCGCCGATATAAAACCCGTTTTCTCCGCTTCTTCCGTAAAGCACGGCGACGCCTCTGACATCCATGGAGAAGGGATGGTCGACGCGTTCGATATTGCCCGCTCCGTTTTCAACATAGACCTTTGAAGGCTCCTTTGAAACGCTCTGGATATAACCGATTATGCTGTCACCGTCCGAGAGATAAATAACCGTGCCCATGCGGAGCTTTTCCGTCATTGTGTCCGCTGTCGATTCCATGACCTCGGGAACGATGAAGCTGACCCTGACCTGCTCGTTGAGGGAGTCTTTTGAATTGTAATAATACCTGAAAACGAGCGCGGCGATGCACGCAACGATGACAAGTATCAGCAGCGCGTCAAAAATGTTGAAGCGCGATTTTGTATCCTGTTTTGCCATAATGCCGCCCCCTTATCCGAGATTGAATTCAGTGCAGAATGATGTGCCGGCGAAGGCGCCGCACCGGAAATATATCCGCGAGCCGACGAGTATTTTGTTTTCGCCCACGTAAGCTATACCGCGGTCGTCTATATCGGCTGTCACGCTTATGGTTACGTAAACGTCATAGAGGTTGTCATATTCGGAATATGACAGATGTCTGTTTCCGGAGCTGTCCGTCGAGAGCTTGCTTCCGACATGTTTTGTTTTCTCCGTGCGGACGGAGTTTATCGTTCCGACGGACTTTCCCGTTGACGAGTCATAAGCAATTTCTCCCGCCTTTATGATGGAGATGTAATCCGCGTTTACTCCCGGGAGCTTAACCGTATATGTCACGGTTTTCTCGCTTGACGCGGCAACCATTTTATCGGAGACGGTCATATAAACGATGACGGCGATTATCGCGAGCACCATGATGATTATGAGCACGTCAACAAAGTTGAACCGACCCTTTGCCCTTTCTCTGTTTTCCATAGAAATCAACTCTTTCCCGACGGAATTTTGTGCCCGCCGCGCTCCTCCGTCGAAAGAGGCGGCGCAGGTATATTCAGCAATAGAATTCTCCGGATGATTCGTCCATGGCGTTTTTCGACATGAGCACGGCGCCCGCCGAAAGCCCGACGACTATCCAGAACATAAGGAATATGCGGTAGTTATACCAGACGTAATCCGTCACGCCCTGCACAAGAAACGCGACGAGCCCGCAGAAAATACCGACCTCGGTAATCTTGCTGTTTTGCGAATCGGGCGATGTGATGTGAGACAGGTTCATCTGCACAAGAATGAATACAAATATGAGGAACATCACGGCGCCCGAAATTCCGAGCTCGGTGAGTATCTGGAGATAAAGGCTGTGACTGTGCGGCGCGGTTTCTATCCCGCGGAGCGCATATGAGGGGTACATCGTCGCGAACGCGCCTTCGCCTATGCCGATACCGTAAGGCGAAACGTCGGAAAGCATTTTCCAGACGCCTTTCCAAATGCCTATTCTGTATGACGAGGAGGTATCCGAATGGGTGAATATGCTGGCAATTCTGTTTGTGACGCTGTCGCTGAGAGATATAGCAACCGCCACCGGAGGGAGGAGAAGTATTCCCGCTGTCATGCAGCGCTTATCGGCGAGCAGGAGGAATACAACGGTCGATACGGCAAAGCCGAGCCATGCCCCGCGCGACCATGTCAGCACAAGACAGAAAACGTCAAATGCGGCGCCGCAGGCGAAAGCAAAGCGCTCTTTAACGCTTTTTGCCGTTATCGCAAGGGCAACGGTTATCGGAATGACGAGAATGAGATATTCCCCGAGAACGTTCGGGTTTGCGAATGTGGAAACGACCCTGCCTTTTATCTCTCCGAAATCGGACATGTCCTGCCAGATGACAGAGGGTGTGCCGATGAAGTTTTCAAGAATACCGTAAATGGAGACTATCGCACCCGAAAACGCGATTGCGGAAAGACATTTTTTCAGCAAAGCGCGCGAGCGGATAAGATTTTTGACAACGAAGTATGCCGCTATAAAGCAGACCATCAGCAGCATTTTGTTTGCGCTTGACGACGATCTTGTGAATATACCGCCGAAAAGCGTCAGGATTGCAAATATGAAAACGGGGAGGTCTATAAGCGAGAGCTTTAGCACGCGCTTTCCGCAGAAGAACTTGACGAGACACGAAAACAGCACAAGGCACATAAGCGCGGCAAGCGTCATTGTCGGAAGGAAGGGAAGAAGCAGACACATGCCGATGACTCCCGCCTCCGGAGAGATTATCACCGCGTGCACCGCGACAATCGCCGCTATGGCGAGGAGCACAAACTCCGCGGGGACGAATATCGAAACCGTTCCGCACACCATTCCGATGAGGAACGAAGCGCTGATTCCCGTGTTTGCCGGACTTGCCGCCACATAGTCAAGCGCGACAGAGCGGAGACTTAGCACGTCAAAAAAGATAAACCGAAGAATAACGGAGCCCGATATCGCCTGGGCAAGGCTCTTTTTCGACATAAACAGTACGAATGAGAATATTATGAAAGCTAAGCCCGTTACAAGCGAAGCGAGGGAAACGTCAAGCGAGAACGAGTATTTTCTCAGAAGATACGTCGCGACGACATAAAATCCGAAGGAGAAAGCAAACACTCCGTATGACGAAAGGGAAAGGGCCAGCAGGGCGGAGGAGAGCTTTCCTATCGATGAGATGATGAAGCTGTTCTCAAGCGACGAGGCGACTTTATGTTTGACTTTGCGGAAGCCCTCGCTTTCGGACGAGCCGAGCGAATGGGCAATGCTGCCGGCAAATGAATTCTCGGCGCAACTGTCGACCTTGTCATACGAGAGGAGGATACTTGCGGCGAAGCTGTTCTTCGCGGCTTTATATATGAAGTCGGCAAAGCGCATGAGCGCGGATATTATGACGCCCTTGCGGAGAAACTTTCCGAGCCTTCTTTTGAAAGGCACTTTTGTGTTTTTAGCCAAGCTCACACCTCCTTGTTTTTATCATTTTCTTTGCGCCCGATCCTGCGCAAAATACTTATACATATTAAATATACCACACATTCCCCCGAAAAGACAATAGCGCAGACGAGAAAATTTTGAAAAACCGAAAGATTTACGGCATTTTTTTCAAAAAATCCACGCAGAAGCACGGCAACTCCGCCCCCGACCGCTCCGGATGCCGCGATTTTCAGAGCCGACAGGAACAGACTCCTCCCGCAAAAGCCCTTTATTTTCACTGCGGCAAATATGAAAAGCGTCACCGCCGCCGCCACATATGCAATGCCGTATGAAACGGCAATCCCGCGCATGCCGCCGTCAAAAGCAAAGACGGAAACGGCTCCGCAAGCGGCGAACGTGCCTGTTCCGGCAAGCGACGCTATCATGGGAGGAACGGCGCTTTTCCTTGCGAAAAAACCGCGGGAGAGAACCTCGTAAACACAGAAAAACGGCACCGAAAACGCAAGATAACGGAGTATTTCACCGCACGATACTGCAGACTCCGCGCCGAAATTTCCGCGCAGATAGAGCATGCATACGATATTGTCCGAAAGCAGATAAAGTCCGACGGAAACCGGAAGCGAGAGGGCAAATGCGGAAATCACCGCTTTTACAAGATATGAAGAAAATTCTTCGTCGTTACCGCCGGAAAATATCCTCGAAAGCGACGGCAGGATGAAATTGCAGACTCCGTATGTCAGCACGCCTGACGCCATGAGCCATATCGCGGAGGAATAATCAAATGCCGCGACGGCAGAGTCCGAAACGAAGGTCGCAAAAAACGTCAGCAAAAGGGAACAGACGGGCAAAAGCCATGCGCCGGCCATGACGGACGGCGCCATTTTCAGCGCCGATGAAAGACCGCTTTCCTTGAAATTAAGAGTCGGGCGGGGAAAACGCTTTTTTGCCGCGAGCGGGATTGCGAGCGTGAGAAACTGTATCAGCCACGAGATTACATAGATTGCGGAGAGGACAAGCATTGAGTTTTCGCTCTCGGCGTTCTTTGCGGCGGCAAGATAGATTATTATCGCAAGGTTTGAAACCGAGCTGACAAGCGCCGGAAGAATAAAACTGCCGTGTGATTGCAGAATTCCGACGAGCACATATGCCGCGCCCGTGAAGATTATCATCGGGAACATGACGGAGAGCAGCTTTGCGCCGAGAACCGCCGCTTCTTCTGTCAGATTCGGCGCGCAGACGGACAGAATCTGCCGCGAAAATGCGGCTCCGAGAACGGCTATAACTGTCGACGTAAGGACAGTGAGCGTAAAAAAAGACGACGAAAACAGCCGTGCGTTCTTTTCGTCCCTGCGCAGCTTATCGCTGTAAAACGGGACAAAACACGCGACTATTGCCGCCGAAAGCAGTATATCGAAAACGGAGAGCGGAATTTTGGACGCCGCGGAAAACGCCACGGCGTAAACGCCGTCGCCGAGTCTTTTCGCAAGCATTATCTGCCGAAGCATTCCGAGCAGTTTTGAGACCACCGTCGCGCCTATCATCAGCCCGACGGTGAAAGCGGCTCTCCCTTTTTTCATTTCAGTCCTCTTTTTTTGTGTTTTCGCCGCCGAGAAGGTCGGGGCGTTTTTCTCTTGTGCGTTCAAGCGATTTTTCCTTTCGCCACGCTTCTATATTCGCGTGATGACCGCTCAAAAGCACGTCCGGCACGAGCCTGCCGCGAAAATCATACGGACGGGTATATTGCGGATATTCGAGTGTTCCGTCCGAAAGGCTTTCGTCCTCATAACACTCCGGAGCGGCGAGCACGCCGTCTATCATGCGGCTGACGCAGTCCGTGAGTATGCAGGCGGGAAGCTCGCCTCCCGTCAGAACGTAATCGCCGATTGATATTTCTTCATCGACTATTTCCTCTATTATTCTCTCGTCCACGCCCTCGTAATGACCGCACAGGATGACGAGGTTATCATAGTTTTCCGCAAGCTCCTTTGCGCGAGCCTGCGTCAATATTTTGCCCTGAGGGGACATATATATCACCCTTCTGCGTTCACAGGTGTTTACCTCCGGAGCCGTTATTGCGGAAAAGCAGTTATATATCGGCACGGCGGACATAACCATTCCCTTGCCGCCTCCGTAGGGCGTGTCGTCGACGCGGCGGTGCTTGTCCTCGGAGTAATCCCTGATATTATGCACATTTATTTCTATTATACCCGCTTTTTCGGCTCTGCCGACGATACTTTCCGAAAGAACCGTGCGGACAAGTCCGTCAAAGAGGGTCATTATATCAAATCTCACGAAAAAGCCCCTTTCAACCAAAAAATCCGTCAATGGGAGTTACGAAAATGCCCTTTTCGGTGTCGACGGAGGCGACGTATTCCGGAACGTTCGGCATTAAAACGTCCTCGCCCTCCGTTTTTATAACGAAAATATCATGCGGGTCATATTGCATGACGTCTTTCAATATTCCGTATGTTCTGCCGGTGTTTTTGTCGATGACGGGAAGACCTATCATGTCGCATATGAAGGTTCGCCCTTCTTTTACGGGGATATCCTCTCTTTTTGCGGAGATAACCTTATTTTTGAGACGCGCGGCGTCCTCGACCGTCGTTATCCCCTCGAATTTTATGAGAGGGAAGGCGCCGCCCGTGCGGACGCTGAGCGCTGTGTATTCCGTCTCGCCGATGTAAAAGTGCTTTATCTTTTTCAGAACGTCGGGCGAGTCGCACCACGGCTCAACCTTCATTTCTCCCGAAATGCCGTGCGTATTTATTATTTTTCCGACTTCAAGAAATTCCTTTTTCATTTTGCTTCCTTTTCCGAAATATATTATGAAAAATTGCCTCGGCAAGCTATGCGCTTTCCGGGGCAATCTGAATTTGCTTTTCAGCTCTTGAATTTGCGTTTTCTTGCAGCTTCCGATTTCTTCTTGCGCTTAACGCTCGGTTTTTCGTAGTGCTCTTTTTTCTTGACCTCTGCGATTTTACCGTCGCGGGCAACCTGTCTCTTGAATCTGCGAAGAGCGCTGTCAAGCGATTCATTTTCTTTGACTCTTACTTCTGCCATGATTTATTTTCCCTCCCCTCGCAGCTTAAAAATTACAAAGGTATTCAAATACCTCACGTGTTATTATACACGCAGTTTTTTCCCGTGTCAAGATAAAATCGCAAAAAAATCAATGACGGGATAAAATCCTTCGGCATAAAATAAACCGAAAACAAAAATCATGTTTCAAAAGGAGAAACTTCAATGGCAGACATAGAAAGATATTTTGCGGCGGCAAACTCCGGCGAGGGATTTTACAGCTTTTTCGGCGAGGTTTTCGACAGAAAACAGCTTGACAAAATTTATCTTCTCCGTGGCGGTCCGGGGACGGGAAAGTCGACGCTGATGAAGAAAATCGGCAAAAGAGCAGAGGCAGAGGGGCTCTCGGTGCACTATGTTCCGTGCTCATCCGACATCGACTCGCTTGACGGGGTCATTATCCCCGAAAAGTCGACCGCCATATTCGACGCGACGGCGCCCCATTCCGCAGAGCCTTCATATCCCGGTGCAGTTGAGGTCACGGCGGAGCTTTATCCCGCGCTCAGTACGATTGCGCTATGCGGAAAGCGTGATGAGATAATTGCTTTTTCGGATACGGCAAAGAGGGAAACGACGGCGGCGGGCGAATACCTTTCCGCGGCGGCAAGGATGAAGAGAGAAGCGATAACCGAGGCAAAGCACGCCTTTGACTCTGAAAAAGCCGCCCGCGCGGCAAAAAGGGAAGCAGCGGCGCTTTCCGTCGGCGGGGAGGAAAAGCACAGGTTTATAAGCTCGATCGACAAGGATGGCAGAAAATCGCTCGATACATATCTGCGCCTTGCAAAAACAAAGGTCGCTGTGACGGACAAATTCGGGCTCGGTCACGAGCTTCTGCGGCTCATTCTCGCTTTTTCCCGCGAGTGCGGCGCTTATTGCACCGTGTTCCCAGACCCCGTCACTCCCGAATATCCCGAGGCGCTGTGGTTTGAAAAGGACAGAACGTATTATTTCATAGACCCTGAAGGCGATACCGAAAGCGAAAAACGCCTTAATATCATGCGATTTATTTCAAGAAAGCGGCTTGCGACCGTCCGCGGGAAGCTGCGCTTTGCCACAAGGTGCGGTGTGACGCTTGAAGAGGGCGCGGTGAAATGCTTTATGCGCGCGGCGGACTGTCACGCGGGGCTTGAAGAGATATATTCATCCGCCATGGATTTCCGCTTTGCGGATGTGCTTTCGGAGAAGATCATTTCGGAAATTTTCGGTTGACGTTTTGCGAAAATGTAAATAATCGAAAATAACATTGAAATTTTTCCGGATGTGTGATAATATAATCAATAAGCTAAAAGGAAAAGTACGTTTTCCGTGAAATTAAAAATATCGGAGTGTTTATTGCAATGAGAAAAATAACAAAACTCATCTGCGCGGCGATGGCGGCTGTGATGCTTTTGCTTTCGCTCGCGTCGTGTGACAGAAAGCCCGGGCTTTACGCATGGTACGGAAGGGTGAAGGTCGACTATATTCTGAAGCTGACCGTTGACGCCGGCGACGGAGAGAAAACGTATGACGTTCCGTTTGACGAATACAGAAATCTCTTCGTGTATTATCAGCCGCTTGTATCCGACGTCATAAAGAAATCGGAGGACTCTCAGCTGCTCGTCACGGATGATCAGAAGACAGCCGTTCTCAAGGAATATACGGAGGATGAGCTTTGCGAATATTATTCTCTTGTCGCAATCGCCGAAAAATACGGCTTCGCCATCACCGATGCGGACAGGGAAAAATTTCAGAGCGATTATGCCGCGAGAATCGAGCAGTTCAAATCGCAGATAAGCGATGAGGACAGAAAGAATTTCAGAGGTACGGATGACGAATACGCAAGATACCTCTATGAAAAAGTTGTCGAAAAGCTCGGCATGACGGATGAATACATCGAATACCTTTATTATAAGAATATACTCACAAAACGCGTAAAGCAGGCGCTTCTGCCCGAGCTCCGCGCTTATACCGAGCAGAGCTATTATCATTTCAAGCAGGTTTACATCGAATATACAAAGGGTGATGACGCACAGGAAAAGGCGGCTTATGAGAATATTCTCAAGGCTTATGAAGAACTCCGCGGCGGCGCCTCCATGGATGACGTCATGACCAAGTACAATCAGGGCGCATACGGCGGCGAATTCTATTTCGATTCTTACGGAAGCATTGTTGCGTCGGCCACAAGCAACTCACTCGGTCAAACGACAACGGAAGCGATAAAGGCAATACCCGAGGGCAGCTACGGCGAAATAATGATGGGTGACGGCGAGGACGGAGAAGCATATTTTGCGATAGTACAGCGCCTCGGCTTTGACGATACATTCATCTACGGTACTTCCGAAGAGGCGGAGGCTATGTTCAAATATGCTTATGTCGGCGCGTCAAGCTATTCCGTAAACTACATGGTATATACGGACATTCTCGAAGCCTATAAGCAGAACATGAGGATCGAACCGTATGACGCAAAGGTATATAAGCTCGTAAGATATAAGACCGTATATTGACGGTCGGAGGAAGATTGAAAATGAAGGTATCTCTTGTAATTCCGATGTATAACGAAAGCTCCATAATCGACGTGGCGATAAAAACGTTTTCGGAATATCTCAAATCAAAATATGAGGATTGGGAGCTGATATTTGTTGACGATGGCTCAAAGGACGGTTGCGGAGACGCTGTCAGAAAAGCGTCCGAAACGGAGCCGAGAATTCGTCTTGAAGGTTATCCGGACAACAGAGGCAAGGGCTGCGCCGTCAGAACCGGTATGCTTGCCGCAAAGGGCGATATAGTTGTTTTCACGGACTGCGACAACGCTTACGGCGAGGATGCCGTCGGCAGGATGATTGACATGTTTTCCGAAAGCAAGGCGGATATCATCATCGGCTCGCGCAACCTTTCAAAGGACGGCTACAAGGACTACACATTTATTCGCAAGCTCGCGTCAAAAACGTATATAAAGGTAATAGGCATCGTTGCGGGCTTCAAATTCTCGGATGCGCAAAGCGGCATAAAAGGTTTCCGCAGAGAAGCGGCGCAGAAGGTATTCCGCAACTGTGAGGTTGATCGCTTTGCGTTTGACCTTGAGGCGATAATGATTGCGCAAAAGGCAGGCTTTAAAATAGAGGAAATGCCGGTTACGATTATAAATCATCGCGAATCAAAGGTCAGAGTTCTGCGGGACGCTTTCAAAATGCTTTCCGACGTCCGCAAGATGAAAAAGCGGATCAAGAAAACGGAGCTTAAATAAAGTCAAAATTAAAAGAGGAAAATCCGCGAGGGTTTTCCTCTTTTTGATTGTTTTCGGAAAGTAAACAAAAACAGGAGCGGAAACCCACTCCTGTTTTAAGATGATGTACCTTGCGGAAACTTAAATCGCCCTCTTCGGTGCACTTTGTGCACCAGCTCTCCCCAAGGGCGAGACTAAAAGGCGCTCAAAACAATTTATTGAAGTTTCTTCTGTCTGTTTTTCTTTTCAAATACTGTTCAAACAAAAACAGGAGCGGGAACCCACTCCTGTTTTAAGATGATGTACCTTACGGAAACTTAAATCGCCCTCTTCGGGTGCACTTTGTGCACCACCTCTCCCCAAGGGCGAGGCTAAAAAGGAACGTCCAAACAAATTACTGAAGTTTCTTTTGCCTACTTTTCTTTTCAAAGAAAAGTACGGTTCTTTTCAAAGAAAAGTACGGTCAGTCTGCGAAAACGGTGATCTTCTTCGCAAGGACTATCGTGAGTATGTCGCATATCCAGCATACAACATAAACAACTCTTACAATCCAACCGAGAATTGCGGGAAGACCGATGAAGGAAACGATCGAAAGAATGAACGACACAAGCATTATCGCGCCGACAACCTTTGACGAAGTTTTCTTTCCGCCGAGTCTGTAAAGTCCGCCGAAGAGGCCGTCAACAAAAATGACAAGCAAAAGCTGGGCAATCCACGGCAAATCAGAAAGTGTTTTTCTCATTATAAAACATCCCCTTAAATTTTATTTGTGCAGAAAACACACATTGTGTGCAATAAACACACCACTGATTATATCACCGAAAAAGATTTTGTCAACCTGAACGGGCAAATTTTATCTTGAAACCATCACGACCGTAACATTTTCGCCGCCGTAATAGCGCAGGGAAGAAAGCAGCTTTGATGAAGGGTCGAAATATACGGCTGTCGTTGTTCCGTTGTCCGATGAAAGTGCGCAGTAAAGCTCGCTGAGGCTGGGCGAGGAACAATACATGAGCTTTTTGTCGGGCTGAGACGTCGCCATAAATGAGGCGGGAGCGACCTTGTCAAGAGAGGAAACAACCGCCTGATAGACTTCCTTTGCGTTGCCGTAACCGTCGACGGCATAAATATAGAAGGTGCCGCGGCAGACGATATAAACATATTCTCTCTGCGTGCGCTTCCATGTGAAATACCAGAGCATCCAAAGGAAGAACGGCAGAATCGCGATTACATACGGAATCTTCACGACAACCGTAAACAGAACGACATATCCGCCTGCAAAGATGATATAAAACAGGGTGAGGAAGAGACGCGTCAGCTTATCCTTCTGGGTCGGCTTTGCGGCGACGGCAAACTGCGAAAAATGCTCGTTTGCCTCCTCTTCTTCCTTGAACGGGATACCTTTATAAAGACTTTTGCTCATTTTCTTTTACCTCATATCATTTTAAGAATTTCGTAGCTCTCCGAAAGGAAATCCTTCATTTCGTCGCCGGAGAGACGGCGGAAGGAAAGAGTTGCAAGACGATATATGCTCTTTGCGAGAATATCTGCCTTTTCATCGCCGGAGGAGAGCTTTTCTTCAAGCGATTTTATCAGTGGGCACGACGTGTTTACGGTCAACACCGCTTTCTGCGGCATGGTCTTCGGGTCAATGCCGTATATTCTCATCATATCCTCAAAGCGGCGGCTTTCCTCGGAGGTGCCGAGCATCGCGGGAACGTTTTCGTCATCCAGCTTTGCAAATTTGACTTCAAGTGTTTCGTCACCCGACGCTTTTACGAAAGCGGCTTTGACGGCTTCGCTGTCGACGGCTTCCGCCTCTTTATCCGAGAGCGCACCAGAAATGTCGGAATCAACGCGCAGGAATTTCAAGCCGTCGTTTTCGCGTTCAAGCATGGTGATGTACTGCGAATCTATAACGGTGTCAAGCACGCACACGCGGAATCCCTTTGCGCGGAACATCGCGATGTACTGTGCCTGCGCCGTTTTGTCTGTCGTGTAATAGACGGTTTTTTCGTGCGTTTCTTTGGCTTCTTCGAGATATTCCGAAAGAGTTACGCACTTGTCGTCCGTGTCCCGGAAAAGTACGGCGTCCTTTACCTTTTCGTTGAATTTTCTGTCCTTGAGACAGCCGTATTCGATGAAAGTTCTTATGTCGCCCCAGATTTTTTCATAAGCTTCGCGCTCCGTGTTTGCCATAGAGGTGAGCTTGTCGGCGACCTTTTTTGCAATGTGTGCGCTTATCTTGCTTACGTATGCGCTGTTCTGCAGATAGCTTCTCGAAACGTTGAGCGGCAGGTCGGGACAGTCAAGCACGCCGCAGAGCATAAGCATATATTCGGGTATGACCTCTTTTATATTGTCGGCAACGAAAACGGAGTTATAATACAGCTTGACCTCGCCCTCAAGCGATTCAAACTCGCTGTCGATTCTCGGGAAATAGAGAATTCCCTTGAAGTTGAGAGGATAGTCGGCGTTTATATGAATGTGGAAAAGCGGGTCGCGCTTGCCCGGGAATACCTTTGAGTAGAATTCTTTATATTCCTCCTCGGTACATTCAGAGGGCGACTTCTGCCAGAGCGGGGACTTATCGTTTATCGGCTTTTCCTCGTGCTTGCATTCACATTCTTCGTCTTCGCCGTGGTCGTGACCGCATTCGCATTCGTGCTTGTGTTCGTCTTCTCCGTGGAGATAGATGTTCTCTGTCATAAATGAGCAGTATTTCTGAAGAACGGAGAGGACGCGGTGATAATCAAGGTATTCCTCGCTGTCTGCGTTTATATGCATTATGACGTCCGTTCCGTGCGTTTCTCTTTCGCATTCGGTTGTTTCGTATTCGCCGGACTCGTCGCATGTCCAGCGGACGGACGGCGCGTCCGAAAACGATTTTGTGATAACCTCAACCTTGTCGGCAGCCATAAAAGCGGAATAAAAGCCGAGACCGAAATGCCCTATGATACCCGTTCCGCTTTCCTCGGAGCCTTCATATTTTGAGATGAAGTCCATAGCGCCGGAAAGAGCGATGTTGCAGAGGTATTTTTTCAGCTCGTCCTCCGTCATTCCGATACCGTTGTCGGAGACGGTCAGCGTTTTTGCGTCTTTATCGACGGTCACGTCAACTCTGTAATTTTCAGAGGCAAAATCCGCTTCTCCTATTGACGAGAGCCTGCGGAGCTTTGTGATGGCGTCCACGGAGTTTGAAACTATTTCGCGGAGAAAAATCTCTTTTTCAGAATAAAGCCATTTTTTTATGATGGGGAATATGTGTTCCGTCTGAACGGATATCCCGCCCTTTTCAATTTCGGACATAAAATCATCATCCTTTCGTTTTTTAATCCGAAAAAAATCGTATATTCGGTAAAATCCGCCCCGGCCTTTTGCGGGGGCGGATTCTGCTTTCTTATTTACCGGAATGTTCGCGCTTTTTGCGGTTATATTCCGAATTGGGGTTGACAAGATCGCGCCAGTCAAGGTCGCCGCGGTCGATAGCCGTTATGATGAGCTCTGCCGTCGCGATGTTCGTCGCTATCGGGACGTTGTTTGCGTCGCACTTGCGGATGAGGGAGTTGTCGTTTGCGTCAAACTCATCGGCGGGGTCGTGAAAATATACGACGGCGTCGATCTCGTTATATTCAATGCGCGAGGATATCTGCTGAACGCCTCCCTGCCTGCCGGGAAGAACGTGCTCGATTACAAGCCCCGTCGCTTCGGAGATAAGTCTCCCCGTCATCTTTGTGGCGCAGAGATTGTGCTTTGCCAGAACGCCGCAATACGCAATGCAGAACTGGGTCATAAGCTCTTTTTTCGTGTCATTTGCTATCAACGCTATTTCCATACGGGAATTCTCCTTTCGCTTGCACGGTTATTTAGGTGTTTTCAATCTTCTTATCTTATAGAACAGCGGGATGTTTTCTCCCTCTGTGCGCGCGGCGATATTATCGAATGCGCGGGTTATGTTTCTGCTGTAAAGCTCGTCTGTCAGCTTGCCTTCGTCTCCTGCGCGGACGAGTTCATAATCATACGGAACCGCACCTATCAGCTTTACGGCTGCGCCGTCGATTATGTCGATAAGGCGGAGCTTTTCAACGGACGCCCGCTTTCCCGTCACTTGGTTTATTATCAGCCGCAAGTGTCGCACGCCTCTGTCGTAGAGGAATGCCGCCGTTTTGTCCGCCGCGCGGACGGAAGCCCTTGTCGGCGAGGTGACGATATATGCCGTATCGGCAACGGAGGAGGCAAAAGCGAGCGGCTCGCCGATTCCTCCGGGGGTATCTATGAAGATGTAATCGTATTTTCCGCAATTCGCATAGGCGGAAACGGTGCGTCGGAACGAGAAAATGTTCATTCTCGTATCAAAATTGTACGGCGCCGCAATGAAAAACAGCTTGTCCGTCCGCCTGTCGGCCACTATGACTCTTTCCGGCGAAACTCTGCCGAGTACGGCGTCCGCAATATCATAGACGACGTCATCCGAAAAGCCGGCGACGAGGTCAAGACAGCGGCTTCCGAAGTCACAGTCGATCATCAGCACGCTTTTTCCGCGCAGAGCAAGCGACATTGCAAGGTTTGCGCACACCGTCGACTTGCCGACACCGCCCTTGCAGGAGGTGAAAAGAATTATCCTCGACGGGCGGAATCCGTTTTCGGGCATAGGCGCACCCCTTTCATGTTCAAGATAGATTTATAATATCACAAAATATATTGTATGTCAAGATTTTCTGCCCGCAACAATCGTCGAAAGTGTGCGGAAGGCTTCGTCTTCAAGCGGGGCGAGATCGACCTTTGCTTCCTCGCGTTCGACCTTCCAAAGTTCCGGCTTCGTTCTCGGATGTCGTGGGGTGAACACGGTGCAACAATCCTCAAAAGGCAGAATCGACGTATCAAACGTGCCGATTTTGCGTGAGACTTCAATGATTTCTTCCTTGTCCATACCTATGAGCGGACGGAAAACGGGGCGGTGTGCCATAATGTTCGTAACGCACAGCGCCTGCATTGTCTGGCTTGCGACCTGCCCGAGCGACTCTCCCGTTATTATCGCCTCGCATTTGTATTCCTCTGCGACGCGCTCCGCAATTCTCATCATTGAACGACGGAGGAGCAGAGTGAAATAGTCCTCCTCGCAACCGTCGCGGAGGACTTCCTGAATTTTTGTCAGCGAAACGACGTGAAGGTGAATTTCGCCGGTATAATCGGAGAGTATTTCCGCAAGATCGACGACCTTCTGCTTTGCGCGCTCGCTCGTATAAGGGAAACTTTCAAAATGCAGTCCTTCAATAAGCACGCCGCGCTTGCCCATCATATAGCCCGCGACGGGCGAATCGATACCGCCGGAGAGAAGAAGAAGTCCTCTGCCGTTGCTTCCCGTCGGCATTCCGCCGACAGCCCTTTCCTGTCCCGCGCAGAGATATGCGGCTTTATCCCGTATTTCAACTCTGACAGTCACCTCGGGATGATGAATATCAACCTTTATTCTGCCGTTTGTCGCTTCAAGTATCGCCGCGCCGACCTCGGCTGCAATCTCGGGCGAGGTCATAGGAAATGTTTTGTCCGAGCGCTTGCCCTCGACCTTGAACGTTTTGTAGCCGTCAAGATACGGAATAAACGACGTTTTCGCTGTCCCGATGATTTTTTCGATGTCCTTTTCGGCTTCGATTGCTCTTGTCACCGCCGCAACTCCGAATGTGTTTTTCGCAGCGACGTAAGCGGAGTCAATATCGCAATTTTCGTCTGTCGGCTCGATATATACGGTGCTCTGCATATAGCAGACGTTGAATTTCCCGTAAGGAGCGATTCTTTTGCGTATTCTTTCGCGCAGAAGATTTTCAAAGTATGCGCGGTTTGCGCCTTTCAGGGTGATTTCGCCGTATTTACAAAGTATTATTTCACGCATGGCGGCGTTTCCTTTCGTTTTTCGGTTATTTTTTGCGGAATTTTTGAAAAAGTCTTTCAAATAATGCCCGTTTGTATTATAATGTACCTGTGTAACTCTGTGCCGAAGGGCACGATAATATTATATAATAAATCTTCGCCGTAATCAATAGCAAAACGGAATGTTTTGTCGGCGAAAGGAGAATTTTATGAAATACAAGCACAGTATAATGGTTGCGGGAGAGAAGCTCTCGCTCTGCTCGGATGACGCTCCGGATTACGTTGAAAAGCTCGCGGGAGAGCTGACGAAGAGAATACATACTCTCATGCTTTCCGGTGCCGACGTCGACCTGACAAAGGCGGCGATTGTCTGCGCGCTGGACTTGCTTGATGAGAACGTCAAGCTCAAATCCCTGCTCAAAGAGAAATCAAATGCGGACAAATAATCTGCCGGAGCTTCTGTCCCCCGCGGGATCGCCGGAGGCTCTCCGCGCAGCCGTCGCGGGCGGTGCGGACGCCGTATATTTCGGCGCAAAGAGCTTTTCGGCAAGGAGCTTTGCGGAAAATTTCGATGACGACGCAATAAAAAATGCCGTTTGCTATTGTCGCGCGCTCGGCGTAAAAACTTATATGACTGTCAACGTGCAGCTTTCGGACAGGGAGCTTAAAGATGCGGCGGAAACGATTTTCGGAGCCTACCGCTACGGCGTCGACGCTTTCATAGTTGCCGATGTCGGGCTTGCAAACTACGTTCATACGGTCTGCCCCGAAATCGAGCTTCACGCAAGCACGCAGGCGACGGGACTCAATGCTTATTCCGCCGATGAACTGAAAAAAATCGGCTTTTCACGGATGGTCGCGCCGAGGGAAATATCGAGGCGTGATCTTGAAATTCTGATAAAAAAGTCGCCAATCGAAACAGAACTTTTCGTTCACGGGGCAATGTGCGTCAGCTGTTCGGGGCAATGCCTTATGAGCTCGGTCATAGGCGGCAGGAGCGGCAACAGAGGCGAGTGCGCACAGCCCTGCAGACTGCCGTACGGCAAGAGCGGCTATGCTCTGAGCCTTAAAGATATGTGCCTTGCGGAACATCTGACGGAGCTTTCCGAAATGGGCGTTGCGTCGCTGAAAATCGAGGGAAGAATGAAGTCTCCGGAATATGTTTACGGGGTCACGAAAATATACAGAACGCTACTTGACGAGGGCAGAAATGCCGGCGAAAAGGAAATTGCGGAGCTTTCCGCGCTGTTTTCGCGTTCGGGTTTTACATGCGGTTACTACACGGGAAAAATCGACAGGGAAATGCTCGGCGTCCGCACGGCGGATGACAAAAAAGAGAGCGCAAAGCTCTCCGGCGCGGCAATTCCGGAAAAGAAAGCAGAGATTTTCCTCCGTGCCGATATAAAACGCGGTGTGCCTGCGACCGTCGTCTCGAGCGGGACTTTTTTCGGAAATAAAGTTATGTTTACGGCTTCCGGCGACGTCCCCGAAGCTGCCGGAAGCTCAACGAGTCCGGAGCGTGTGCGTGGGTCGCTGGCAAAGCTCGGAGGAACGCCGTTTTTTGCAGATCCGGAGAATATAACGGTCAACATTGATGACGGACTGCGCATGAGCGTCGCGCAGATAAACGCTCTTCGCCGCAATGCGTGCGAAGGACTGCTGAAAAAGCTGTCTGCGGAAAAACATATAAATTTGAAATCTGCGCCGCCGCTCGGAAAGAGAACGTCGTCGGATATGAAAACGGTGTATTTTACAGATGTGAACAATATTCCCGACGAGGCGCAAACATTCTTTGACAGAATATTCGTTCCGCTTGCGGTGACCGAAAAAGCATATAAGATTGTAAGTGCAGAAAGACTCGGAATCGCGTTTCCGCCCGTCGCGCTTGATACGGAAACCGCCGAAATCGAGAAGATGGCGGAGAGGGCAAAGACTCTCGGCATCCGCTATGCGCTTGTCACGGGAATGTGGCAAATTCCCATCTGCCGCCGCCTCGGTTTTGAAATGACGGGCGATTTGCGCTTGAACGTCTGGAATTCGCAAAGTGCCGAAAAACTATATTCCATGGGCATTTCCGGTTTTATACAATCGTGTGAAATCGGGCTTGCGAGGGGTGCGGCAATGCAGGCGAGCGGTCGATACGGTGCCGTTGCATACGGCAGGCTCCCTCTTATGACGCTTGAAAAATGTGTTATAAGAGACATAATGAATCTGCCTGCGGAAATTGAAAAATGCAGTTTCTGCGGCGACGGGAAATTTGTATTTATCAAGGACAGAACAGGCGCGGAATTCCCGATAAGAAGGGAATTCCGACATCGCAACGTTCTTTACAACAGCGTCCCCGTCCGCATGGAGGACAGGCTTTCCGAATATACCCGTGCGGGACTTTTTCAGCACTTTATATTCACGTGCGAGAGCAAAAAAGAGGTTGCGGAAATAATCTGCGCTTATAAAATCGGCGGAAAGCCGAAGGGCGCATTCAAGAGGATCTGATTATGATAAAGAGAATAATTCTGGCGTCATCGTCGCCGAGGAGAAAGGAAATACTTGCAATGTTGGGTTTGCCTTTTGAAGTCGTTTCTCCCGATGCCGACGAGGATATAAAAGAGGCGCTTTCGCCGGAGGAATACGTCTGCACTCTTTCCGAGAGAAAGGGCAAAGCCGCAAGAGCAGAACTTATAGAAAGAGGAGAAAATCTCGATAATACCTTGATAATATCGTGTGATACAATTGTATATTACAACGGAATGGTCATCGGAAAGCCGCAGAGCGAGCTGCACGCGGCTTTGACGCTCGGCGTTCTTTCGGACTCCTGGCACACCGTTTATTCCGGGCTGACTTTGCAACTCGGAGATTGCAGATATTCGGAAAGCTGCGCAACCGACGTAAAGTTTGCGGCGATAAGCGAGCGTCAGATAAACGATTACGTCCGCAGCGGAGAGCCGATGGGAAAAGCAGGGGCGTATGCAATTCAGGCGAGAGGAGCAGAGCTTGTCGAACGCATAAACGGCGACTTTTTCAACGTTATGGGCTTGCCCGTTTCAACGCTTTCGTCGATGCTGAAAAACTACTTCAAAACGGACGCTCTCGAGCTTTCGTTTGCTCTGAAAGGTGAAGAAAAATGACTGTAACCGAGAAAAAAGAACGCGCGGAGAAGGTCGTCGGCATACTGAAAAGAAAGTATCCCGCGGCGGAATGTGAGCTTCGCTACGAGGGTGACGCCTGGCGACTTCTCGTTATGGGTAGGTTGTCCGCCCAGTGCACGGACAAGCGTGTGAACATCGTTTCGAAGGAGCTTTTTGAACACTTTCCGACGGCGGAAAAAATGGCAGAGGGAGACCTTGCCGAAATCGAGAAAATCGTCTATCCCTGCGGCGTTTACCGCGTGAAAGCGAAGAACATAAAGGATATGTCCGGAATGATTGTGAATGATTTCGGAGGCGTCGTCCCGAAGGAGATGGACGAGCTTCTGAAACTTCCCGGAGTCGGCAGAAAGATTGCAAATCTTATCATCGGCGACATATACGGATTGCCGGCTATAGTTGCGGACACGCATTGCATAAGGATATCAAACAGGCTCGGACTCTGCACAAGCAAGGACCCCGCAAAGGTTGAAAAACAGCTTTCGGAAATCGTTCCGCCGGAGGAGCAGAGCGACTTCTGTCACAGGCTCGTTATGTTCGGCAGAGAGGTTTGTGATGCGAAAAAGCCGAAGTGCGACGGTTGCCCGTTTGCCGATATGAAATGCATAACCGGATAATTATATACTAATGTATAAAATGCAAAAAAACGCAGATAAACGCTTGATTTTACGGAGGATACCATGATTACAAGACCTCTTGCGGACAGAATGAGGCCGGAAACATTTGCGGACGTTTTCGGTGATGAAAAGCTGTTTTCGGACGGCGGCATATTCCCGAAAATGATTGAAACGGGGCACATCCCGAACATGATTTTTTACGGTCCGTCCGGCACCGGAAAAACGACTGCGGCAAACATTCTTTCCAAGGCGGCGGGAAAAACTATGCGACGTCTCAATGCAACCTCGGCTTCACTTTCGGACATAAAAGAGGTGGTTGCGGAAACGTCGTCGCTTTACGGCTCGGACGGTGTTCTTCTATACCTCGACGAGATACAGTATTTCAACAAAAAGCAGCAACAGTCGCTCCTTGAATTCATTGAGGACGGACGCATAACGCTGATTGCTTCAACAACGGAAAATCCTTACTTTTATGTATATTCCGCAATCATTTCGCGCTCTGCGGTGTTTGAATTCAAGCCGCTTTCCGTCGACGCGCTTTCAAAGGCGATTGAGAGGGCGAGAAAGTTCCTTTCCGACGAAAAAGGAACCGAAATTATCTGTGATGCGGACGCCGTGCGCATAATGGCGCAGTCGTCGGCGGGGGACGCGCGCAGGGCGATAAATCTTTTTGAAAACATAGCCGTCGTTTCCGACGGACATATAACGGCGGAGAGCGTGCGGACGTTCCTGCCCGATGTTATGATGAGCGGATTTGATAAGTCCGGCGACGGCCATTATGATCTGCTTTCCGCATATCAGAAGTCGATACGCGGCTCCGACCCCGATGCGGCGGTTTTTTACCTTGCAAAGATACTTTCGGGAGGAGACCTGCTTTCCGCGTGCCGCAGAATACAGGTTATCGCAAGCGAGGATATCGGGCTTGCATACCCGATGGCGGCGGCGATAACGCACGCATGTGTTGAGTCTGCGCTCAAGCTTGGACTGCCGGAGGCGTCGATCCCTCTTGCAAACGCAACCGTTATGCTTGCGACAGCCCCAAAATCCAATTCCGCCTATCTTGCTTACGGCGCGGCGGCGGCGGATGTTTCCGCGGGCAAGGGAACGGTACCTCCGAGAACACTGCAAAACGTCCATTTCGACGGCGAAAATGCCGCGCAGAGGGGGCAGAATTATAAATATCCGCATGACTTCAAAAACCATTATGTCAGTCAGCAATATCTGCCGGACGACCTGAAAAACAAAAGATATTACGAGTTCGGGGAGAACAAGACCGAACAGGCGGCAAAGGCTTATTGGGAGCTTGTTAAAAACGGCGGAAACAAGTAAACCGTAAACAAAAAAGAGCATGAGACGGCAGAAAATTGCGTCTGAAACGAAAAAAACGCAAATTTTATGATAATTTTTACGAAAATTCACAAAAATATTATTGAAATTAGCCGCCGCTTATTATATAATAAATCGGATGTTGGGACGGGAGGCACGCGATTTGAAAAAGGTTGACATTTATACAGACGGCGCGTGCAGCGGAAATCCCGGCGCCGGAGGGTATGCCTGCATACTCGTGTACGGAAAAAAAGAAAAAGAAATTTCGGGAGGCGCGGCTGACACAACGAACAACAGAATGGAGCTTTCCGCCGTTATTGCCGGTCTTTCCGCGCTGAAGGAGCCGTGCGACGTGACGATAACATCGGATTCGAAATACGTCATTGACGCAATCGAGAAGGGTTGGGTGTACGGCTGGCGCGACAGGGGCTGGATAAAGAGCGATAAAAAGCCAGCGCTGAATGTGGACTTGTGGGAAAAGCTTCTCGGACTTCTTGAAAAACACACCGTGCGCTTTGTATGGATAAAAGGTCATGCCGGTCACGAATACAATGAAAGATGTGACAGAATGGCTGTTGCCGAAAGTGAAAAATACAAAAACAAATCATAAAAAAGGATAGGGTGAGAGCAATGGAAAAAAGATTCGTTTACGCCGACAATGCGGCTACGACGGCTCCTTCCGAGGAAGTGATAAAGGCGATGATGCCGTGTCTTACAGCCGATTGGGGAAACCCTTCGAGCCTGCATGACAAAGGTCAGCGCGCAAAGGAAATACTTGAGGACGCAAGGGCGAGAGTTGCGGCGTGCCTCGGGGCACTTCCGTCCGAGATATATTTTACCTCGTGCGGCACGGAGTCCGATAACTGGGCGATACGCGGCGCGGCTTACGCAAACGTCAAAAAAGGAAAACATATAATAACCTCAAAGGTTGAGCATCACGCTGTGCTTTATACCTGCGAAAAGCTCGAAAAAGAGGGCTTTGAGGTCACTTATCTCGACGTCGATTCCGAGGGCAGAGTTTCGCCGGCGGACGTAGAAAAGGCGATAAGACCTGATACGACCCTCGTTGCAATAATGTATGCAAACAACGAAATCGGAACGATAATGCCGATTCCGGAAATCGCGAAGATATGTCACGAAAAGGGCGTTCTTTGCTTTACTGACGCTGTTCAGGCTGTCGGCAATGTGCCGATAAACGTTCACGAACTCGGAGTTGATATGTTGTCCGCATCGGGACACAAACTCCACGCTCCGAAGGGTATCGGTCTGCTTTATATAAGACGCGGGGTCAGGATTCCGAACCTCATTGAAGGCGGCGGGCAGGAGTCCGGCAAGCGTTCGGGAACAGAGAACGTTCCTTATATAGTCGGCTTTGCAAAGGCGCTTGAAATCGCAACGTCGAAGATAGATAAGCTCGACCTCGTTGCGAAAAAGCGCGACAGACTCATAGGCGGGATACTCGAAAAGATACCGTATTCCCGTCTCAACGGACCGAGAGAAGGAAGACTCCCCGGAAACGTAAATGTTTCGTTTGAATTTATAGAGGGCGAAAGCCTTATGCTCCTTCTCAACGAGGAGGGAATATGCGCTTCGACAGGTTCCGCTTGCTCCTCTCGTTCGCTTGAGCCTTCGCACGTTCTGCTTGCGATAGGTCTTCCGCACGAGCAGGCGCACGGCTCTCTCCGTCTTTCGATAACTCACGAAACGACGGACGAGGACATCGATTATATCCTCGAAAAGTTGCCTCCGATTGTTCAGAGACTGCGCGATATGAGTCCGATATACAACGTAAAAGTTTAATTGAAAGGAATATAAACATATGCTTTACAGCGAAAAGGTAATGGATCATTTCACTCACCCGAGAAATGTCGGTGAGATTCCGGATGCGGACGGCGTCGGCGAGGTCGGCAATGCAGTCTGCGGCGATATAATGAAGATGTATCTCAAGGTCAAGGACGGGATAATCGTTGACGCCAAGTTCAAAACCTTCGGTTGCGGCTCCAGTATGGCAACGGAGATGATAAAGGGTCACAGCATCGACGAGGCTCTGACGCTCACGAACAAGGCTGTTGTTGAGGCTCTCGGCGGACTGCCTCCGGCAAAGATACATTGCTCCGTGCTTGCGGAGGAGGCTGTCAAGGCGGCTATCGCCGACTACTACAAGCGTCAGGGGATAGACAAGGAAGTTCCCGGCGCCTGCGACGGTTGTTGCGGTTCCTGCTGCCATGCAGAGGAGCACGGACATTTCCACAGCCACGACGGCGAGGAAAAGTAATGGCGAAGCGTGTTCTGCTCGGAATGAGCGGCGGACTTGACAGCAGTTTTTCCGCGCTCAAACTGAAAAACGAGGGCTACGAGGTTTTCGGAACAACGCTTATAATGCACGAATTTACGGATACGACCGGCGCACGCGAGTGCGCCGATTCGCTTTCCGTTCCTTTTTCCGTGCTTGACCTGCGGAAAGAATTTGACGAGAATGTCAAAACCTATTTTGCGGACGAATATGCGAACGGGAGAACGCCGAATCCGTGCGTCGTGTGCAACAGAAATGTGAAATTCGCAGGGCTTATAAGCGAAGCCGACCGGCTCGGTTGTGACTACATAGCGACGGGGCATTATGCCGGCGTGCGAAGCGAAAACGGCAGATATTTTGCCGTCAGAGGTCGCGATGCAAAAAAGGATCAGAGCTATATGCTCTGGAACCTTACGCAGGAGCAACTTGCCAAGGTCATTTTTCCGCTTGAAGATATGGTCAAGACCGATGTGCGTGAGAGCGCGAGAAGCGCGAATATGCCGTCTGCCGATATAGCCGAAAGTGAGGACGTCTGCTTTCTTCCGGATGAGGACGCAATCGACTTTGTGCGCAGGGTTAAGGGCGATATGCCGGAGGGTGATTTCATAAATGCGGACGGGAAAATTCTCGGCAGACACAAGGGAATCGCGGCATATACGATAGGTCAGAGAAGGGGGCTCGGAATTGCGGCGGGAAAACGCATTTTCGTTACGGACATCGACCCCGAAAAAAATACGGTTACCTTCGGTGATGACGCAGAGCTTTACAAGAGCGAGATAAACGTCGGAAGCCTTAATTTTCAGAAGCTGGAGCCGACGGAAAACGGCGAATATGAGCTTTTCGCAAAGGTCAGATATGCGGCTCCGCCGGTTATGGCGAAGGTAAAGATCGTGGGTGAAAAAGCAAAAGTCCGTTTTTCCGAGCCTGTCCGCGCGGCGGCGCCGGGGCAGTCGGCTGTGTTTTACGACGGCGACGCGATCGCTTTCGGCGGTGTTATCGAGCGCGGAGAGTGAAACCGTTTTGTGCGTCAGCAAAAAGGCTGGGACATGGGAATATAAGGATTTTCTAATAATTTGGCAACGATTTGTACATAATTATTAGAAAAATATTTGAAAAATCGGCATTTGCGATATTTGCGGCTCGGATTTTTGTCAATTATAACGAAAAGTAAAAAAAGCACCTCGTTTTTTGTGCAACAGACACAAACGGCGGGGTGATTTCTTTGTCCCGACATCGGCAAATCGTGTTAAATCATATTTACTATGCGCGAAATATTGAAGACGAAAATCCAAAAACACCGCATGACTGCTTGATTATTTGGTAATGACAATTTACCGGAAACACGCTTTGGTAACAGTCGACCGCGCAAGCGGCAAAACGACGGAAAACGGCGAAAAAGCAACTTTGAAAAACTGCGCGGGAATATCTGCCGAAAAGAGCGAAAAACGGAGGTGAAATCTGAAAAATATTGCCCTATGAGCGAAATTTAGTAATTGACTTTGTATGAATATTTATGATATTATTTGTGTATAAAAATTTTCCGTCCCGCGCCGGAAAGCAGTCGGCAGGGACGGTTTGCATTTTTTAATCCGCAGGAGGAAATTCATGAGAAAGAAATTCTTTGCAAGAATTGTCGCAGCGATACTTTCACTGTTCGTTCTCTCTTCCGCGCTCCTTGTGGCTTTCGCCGCGGAGCCCGCCCTCGCAACATCAGGCTCAGATGACGAGGACTATGTAAAAGAGACGCTTGAAATTCTCAGCGACATCAAATGGGCAGAGTACAGAGAGAAGTACGGCTCCATGCCGTCCTATGCCGGAAGCCCGATAACCGTTCGCGCGGTTGACTATTCCGAGCATACGGCGGGAAGCACCGATGACGGCTTTGGCGTTGTCGACGAGCTTGACGGCAGAAAGAACGTGCTTATGACAACTGACTCAGGCTCCGTTACATGGACGTTCGACGTTCCCGAGTCCGGTCTTTACGCGATTGAGTTCGGATATTATCCGGCAAGCGAAAGATCGACAAACGTTGAGCGTACTCTCCGTATAAACGGCAAGGTGCCCGTAAACGAGGTCAGAAACCTTGTTTTTCCGAAGAGATGGACAGACAACTATCTCCGCGATGAAAACGGAGACATCTACTTCGAGGAAGACGGAAACCACAACGAAAAGAGACCCACGAAGGTCAATGCGCCCGAATGGCTCACTTATTCGGTATGCGACCCTACGGGTTATTACAGCGGTGACTTCTATTTCTATCTTGAAAAAGGCGAAAACAAGATAACGCTTGAATCCCAGAAGGAAGCGCTCGTTCTTGAAACGGTCACTCTCCGCAAGAGAAATATTCAGAAGACATATGCCGAATATCTCGAAGAGTGCAGAAGCAAGGGCTACACGGCAGCTCCCGCGGGTTCAAAGATATACATTGAAGCAGAGCATTACTCCGCAACATCGGACGGCACGCTCTATGCGGTCAGCGATTCGACATCGTCCATAACGAGTCCTCAGCACGCATGCTATCAGCGACTCAACACCGTTGGCGGCTCAAACTGGAGCTCGGTCGGTCAGTGGTACGAGTGGACGATAACCGTCGAAGAAGGCAAAGCGGGAATGTACACGATAAACCCCAGATACCTTCAGAATGCTGTTGCCGGACTTTTCGTTTCGAGAAGGCTCCGTGTTGACGGGAAAGTTCCTTTTGAAGAAGCGAACAACCTTGAATTCACATACGACAAGAACTGGCAGATCGGCGCTCTTTCGGACGGTTCAACCGAATTTGAGATTTACCTCTCCGAAGGTAAGCACACATTCTCCCTTGAAGTTACGCTTGGTCACTTCGGCGAGATTTATTCCGAGGTCAGCGACTGCCTGACAAGAATAAACGCCATCTATCTGAAGATTCTTCAGATCACCGGCACAAACCCCGACTCATACATGGACTACAGCTTCTATACACGTATTCCGAATGAGATCGCGGAGATGAAGGTTCTTTCCGAAAGACTTACGGCTCTTTCCGAAGAGTTCAAGAAGATAAATAAGGATAAAGCCAGCTCGAACTCCGCAACGCTTCTCAACGTTGCACAGATACTTGCAAAGATGAACCGCGACAGTGAAGGGCAGATTGCAAAGAACTTCACGGCTCTCAAAAACCATATCGGTTCTCTCGGCACATGGCTCAACAACATAACGGAGCAGTCGCTCACGATAGACTATATCGTAGTCCAGCCCGCCGGCGACAAGCTTCCCAAGGCAAACGGAAACTTCTTCCAGGAATTCGCGTTTGAGGTCAAGGCTTTTGCATACAGCTTCGTATACAACGGCTACTCCTTCGCTTCTTCATCCGATGACCACGAGGTCGTTCAGGTCAGCGTATGGACAACGGTATCCCGCGAGTATGCGCAGATAATCCGTGACCTTATCGACGAGGACTTCGGAAACAGTTACCCTTATATATCTGTAAACCTTAAGCTGGTTGCGGGCGGTACGCTCCTTCCGGCAACGCTTGCGGGCGTCGGTCCGGACGTCATGATGGGCGAAGGTCAAACGACGGTTATCGACTATGCCGTTCGTGGAGCGCTCCTTGATGTCAGCCAGTATGACGGCTTTGAAGAACTCAAGTCGCGCTTCAGCGAGGCTTCTATGACTCCTCTCACGGTCGCACTTGACTCGGCAGAGGGTCAGACGGCGGTTTACGGTATTCCGCAGACGCAGTCATTCAACGTAATGTTCTACCGCAAGGACATCCTTGCAGAGCTCGGTATCTCGATACCGCAGACATGGACGGACTTCAAGGCAATGGTTCCGAAACTCCAGTCCAAAAACTACATGGTCGGCATGGGAACCTCCGGTTCTGCGACGACAACGTTCTATATGTTTATGTATCAGAACGGCGGCTCGCTCTATACGGATGGCGGACGCTCGGTATCGTTCGGAGAGGACGCGTCGCTCCGCGCATTTGACCAGATGTGTAAATTCTACACGCAGTACCGCTTCCCGATAACCTATGATGCGGCAAACCGTTTCCGCACAGGTGAAATGCCGGTACTGATAGCGGATTACATTTCATTCTACAACCAGTTCACAATCTACGCTACGGAGCTTAAAGGCCTTTGGGGCTTCACACTTCTCCCCGGCGTTGAACGTGAGGACGGCACCGTAAACCACGCAACTCCCTCCGCTGTATCCGCAATGGTACTGATGAAGGACGCAAAAGAGCGCGGCACGGACGAGGCGGGCTTCTGCTTCATGGAATGGTGGATGAGAGACAACATCCAGAGCCGTTATGCAAACGAACTTATTGCGCTGCTCGGTCCCGCAGGTAAATATGCGACGGCGAACGTAAACGCTTTCGACCAGATGTCATGGACGGCATCCGAGGTCAAGGAGCTGAAACGTATCATCCCGAATCTTTACTGCGTGAACGAAATGCCCGGAAGCTATATCATCTCCCGTTATGTCGGATTTGCTTTCCTTGCTGTTTACAACAAGCAGGCAGACCCCGCAGAGTCCATCATGAGCTATATCAACACGATCAACAGCGAAATGGACAGAAAGAGAGAAGAGCTTTCAAGACAGTTCTACATTCCCTCAAAGTCATCCGAAGACGATAAAAAGGATGCTTAAGCAGAAAAACGTCAAATCCAAATCATAAGAAAAGGAGAAAATCGGAATATGTCTGACAATTCCAAAACGCCCGTAAAAGCCGTGCGCAGACCCGTATCGCGTAAGGATATGACGAAACTGCAGTGGACATGGAAAGAAATAAAGCGCAATTATCACGCTTATATCATGGCTCTGCCTTACTTCCTTATATTCTTCACGTTTACGGTTGGTCCTGTTATTCTTTCGATATATTACAGCTTTACGGTGTTCAACCTTATTGAAGACGCGAAATTCGTCTTTATCGAAAACTATCTTCGTCTCCTCTTTGACGACGATATATTCCTTACGGCAATTCAGAACACGCTTATATTCGCGGTCATCACAGGACCTGTTTCCTATTTGCTCTCGCTTATAACAGCGTGGTTCATAAACGAGTTGCCTCCGAAGGTAAGAGCTGTTGTAACTCTTATCTTCTATGCGCCCTCAATCTCCGGCGGTGTATACCTTATATGGAAGGTTGCATTCGACGGCGACTCCTACGGTTACGTAAACTACTTACTGCTTCGTTACGGCATCGAAACATCGCCGATACAGTTCTTCCAGAACGAAAAATATGTCATGCCGCTCTGTATAGTCGTTGCTTTGTGGACATCGCTCGGTACTGCGTTCCTTGCATTTATCGGCGGTCTTCAGACAATCGACAAGGCGCAGTATGAAGCCGGCGCTGTGGACGGTGTCCGCAACCGTTGGCAGGAATTCTGGTACATCACCCTTCCGAACATGAAGCAGCAACTTCTGTTCGGCGCGGTAATGTCGATAACACAGTCCTTCGGCTTCGGTGATATAGTTACCGCGCTTGCGGGCTTCCCCAGCGTAAACTATTGCGCATGGACGATAGTTCACCATCTTCAGGACTACGGCGGTCAGCGATATGAGGTCGGTTACGCTTCGGCAATCGCAACCATACTGTTTATAATAATGATAGGATGTAACCTCCTTGTAAACAAAGTACTTTCGAAAGTGGGGCAGTGATATGGCAAAGTTAAGAACAAGAAACCATAAAGTTGTCCTCAGCCGTTCGGCAGGCGGCGACGTCGGTATAAGTATCTTCCTTATTATATTCGGTCTCTTTATGTTCATACCGATGTACTACGTTGTTATTCAGTCACTTAAGCCTATGGACGAACTCTGGACATATCCTCCGAAGTTCTACGTTGTAAAGCCTGTGCTTACAAACTTTACGGATATGTTCAAGGCGATGTCAAACTCATGGGTACCTTTCTCAAGATATATCTTCAATACAATACTTATTTCCGTAGCCGGAACGTTCGGAAACCTTTTCTGCGGTTCGCTTGCGGCATACGTTGTATCTAAGATCAAGTTTCCGGGCAGATCGCTTCTGTTCAAGCTTGTAAGACTTTCGCTTATGTTCCACCCGACGGTTGCGAGCGTTGTAAACTATATCACTATGAGCCGACTCGGCTGGGTTGACACATATCTTGCAATCATCATTCCCGCATGGGGATCTACGCTCGGAATGTTCCTTATGAAGCAGTTCATGGAGGGTGGTATTTCGGACGCAGTACTTGAATCGGCACGACTCGACGGCTCTTCGGAGCTTCGCACATATTGGACGATAGCCATGCCGATGGTTAAGCCCGGTTGGCTGACACTTATAGTGTACTCGTTCAAGGATCTGTGGAATATGGGTTCGTCAACATACATTATGAGCGAACAGCTCAAGACCTTCAACTACGCAGTACAGCAGATAGTATCGGGCGGTGTTGCGCGTGCCGGCGTAGGCTGTGCCGCAACGGTAGTAATGATGCTCGTTCCTATCATGGTATTCGTATTCAGCCAGAGTCAGATCGTTGAAACGATGTCGACTGCAGGTATGAAAGACTAACGAAAGAGAGGATATATATAATGAAGAAATTTACAAGAACAATATCCCTCATGTTCGTTATGCTGCTGCTCATATCCTCGGCTTTGTCGATATCGGCTGCGTCCACGCCGTATAAGACATATACTTATACAATGGACGGTTTTGCAGCCTATTCTCCCGCGGCATACGTTCCCGACAGGGAAATAGACTATTATACGATGAACATGGACACACCTCTCAGCAACGAAGCGTCCGACCTTTTCGTCGCTCCCGACGGCAAGCTCTACATTGCCGATAAGGGCAACAGCAGAGTGGTTGTGCTTGACTCAAACGCTCAGTATATAACGGAAATCAAAGAGTTCGTAAACGAACAGGGCGTTCCGGATAAGCTCTCCGAATGTGAAGGCGTATTCGTAAACGATAAAAACATTTACATCTGCGACACGAAGAACGCGAGAATCGTTGTGTTTGATCTTGACTTCAATTTCGATCACATCATAAACGCTCCCGAAGCGGACGTTATGGGTTCGAGCGAAAAGTTCCGCCCCATCGCGATGGCGGTTGACTCCTCGGGCAGAATGTATATCGTTTCAAACCAGACGTTCAGCGGTATTTTCGCAATCAATGCCGACGGCTCCTTCCAGGGCTTCGTCGGTGTTCAGAAGGCGTCCGTTCCGCTTTCGGTAAGAATCAGAAGAGTGCTCTTCCCGAACACGGTAACAGAAACGTACAACTCCGTAGCTTATAAAAATATTTCGATCGATGACGATGACTTCATCTGGGTAACAACCTTCGGTGATACAAAGGAATCATCGGACGATACGACTCTTGAAACAAAGCTCCTCGGCGGCGATGCCGACTATGCGACGGTAAAACGTCTCAATGCGGCAGGTCAGGACATTATGATCCGCAACGGCTTCTTCATGCCGATAGGCGAGGTCAACTTTGTATCGAACAATGACACCAAGTCCAGCGCTCCCGTAAAGGGTCCGTCAAAGCTCGTTGACGTAACCCTCGGACCGAACGGAACATGGTCGACTATCGACCGTGACCGTTCCAGAATATACACATATGACAATCGCGGTCAGCTCCTTTATGCTTTCGGCGACGCAGGTAACCAGCTCGGTAACCTTAAAACTCCGACATCGATTGCATATGTCGGCTCCGATATTTATGTTCTCGGTCAGAGCATAATTCAGGGCAGGGGCAGCGTTATCACGGTGTTCAAGCGCACCGAATACGGCGACCTCATCGACGCCGCAATCAAGTATAACAACAATCGTGACTATGACAACGCTCTTACAAAATGGAAAGAAATCCTTCAGAGAAACAACAACTTTGACTCGGCTTATGTCGGTATAGGTGAAAACCTTTTCCTTCAGAACCAGTACAAAGAGGCAATGACATATTTCAAAGCCGCAACTGACACGACAGACTATTCCGAATGTTTCAGAATGCTCCGTAAGCAGTGGGTCGAGAAATACTTCCTCGTTGTTCTTGTCGTTCTGGCGGTGGTAATATTCCTTCTCGTCAAGGCTTTCTCGGCGATAAAGAAGAAAAATGCCGCGGGAACAACGAAGGGCGGTAAACGCACCTTCTGGGAGGAAGTGCTCTTTGCATTCCATCTGATACTGCACCCGTTTGACGGTTTCTGGGATTTGAAGCACGAAAAACGCGGATCGCTTCGCGGCGCGATATTCCATGTTGCACTTGCATGCGTCACGGTTATATATAACTCCGTCGGCATGGCGTATATCTTCAACCCCTATTCTGTTTATTCCGGCAATACCTTCAACATGCTTTATACGGTTGCGATGGTAGTTGTTCCGCTTGCGCTCTGGTGCGTTGCAAACTGGTGCGTAACGACACTTTTCGATGGCGAAGGAACGCTTAAAGACATTTTCATAGCAACATCGTATTCGCTCCTTCCGCTGACCCTCACCCTTATACCGATAACAATTCTTTCAAACGTTGCGGTTGAAGGCGAAGGCTCAATGCTCACACTTGTAAGCACAATCGGTTTCATCTGGGTAGGACTTCTCATCTTCTTCGGTACAATGACGACCCACGGCTACTCAATGGGCAAAAACATTCTTGCAACATTCGGCACGATACTCGGCATGCTCTTCATTATGTTCATCGTTATGCTTTTCTTCAACCTCATTCAGAAGATGGTTGGATTTATATCCGGCATAATAGAAGAGATAGCCATGCAAAGATAAGAAGGGAGGAACCTGCATGAAAATGAAAAGAATTGCGGCACTTTTTCTTGCCGCGCTGATGCTGATACCTGTTTTCTGTGTTTCCGCCCACGCAGCAGACGAAGTAGCAATTGACAGCTATACCTCAACATCGTATACAGACCAGAAGAAAAAGGTCGACACGATGGAAATGATGTACAGAAGCGACGAATACGGATACGAGATGTATTTCGACAGAAAATCCGGCGAATTCGCGCTCAAAAACCTCAAAACAGGTGAGTATGTGTTCTCAAACCCCTATGATGTTGCGGTAAACACAAAAACAAACGACGCTCACCGTCAGGCATTGCTTTCTCAGATAATTCTCTCCTATACGGACGTTGAGACTCAGAAAACAAGCATATTCAACTCCTTCAAGGACGCAGCCCTCAACGGCGATCAGATCACTTTCAAAACGCTTACAAACGGCGTTCGTGTTGAGTATGCGCTCGGCACAGTCGAATCGAAGCGACTTGTTCCTTATTATATAGAGAAGAGCCGTTTTGAAGAGAAGATATACAACGTTCTTGAAGCTCAGAGACCCAATATGACAAAGGACGAACTCAACACATTCAATTCGTTCTTTATCAACGGTGAAAGAGATGGCGCAGCCAACATCTATAAGCTCATCGACCAGACGGACCCCAAGAACGCAACGCTTGTCAGCATGTGGCGTGACCTTGACACCGGTTATAAATGCCTTGCGGCAAATAACGAGATGGTCATTTACGTTCTCAATCAGGCAAGCGAACGTGTAAAGAAGAATGTTGAAGCGCTTATAAGAAAATACTGCCCCGAATACACATACGACGAGCTCGAATATGACCATGAGCTCACGATGTATGAAGGTCAGGAGAAGGAACCGGCGCTGTTCCGTCTGGCTGTCGAATACACAATCGACGAATACGGACTTTCCGCTTCCATTCCTTCAAAGAGTATTCGTTACAACGAAACGAACTATACTCTTGAAACAATCGCGCTCCTTCCGTACTTCGGATGTGCGTCCACAAAATCAACGGGCAACATCACAAGAACGGGCGGATACCTCTTCATTCCGGACGGCAGCGGCACGCTCATTGAGTATTACAATGACGACGGTACCGTCAAGACAAACGGATCGCAGGGCGGAAAGGTTTACGGCCCCGACTATGTAAGCGGTGATCTTGCAAGCGCGGACGTAAACGAAAACATCGCAAAGTACCGTTTCCCTGTATTCGGTCTCACTCAGTATTACAACGAAACCGTTACAACAGATCGTTCGGGTCGTTCCTCCAAGGTGGACATAGTAGCCCACAAGACAGGCTGGCTCGGAGTTATAACCGAGGGTGAATCGTTTGCTTCGATCACGGCTTATATCGGAAACGTTTACGGCGCGAGCGGTGGCGGTAGCTGCGAATATAACATGATCGCGGCGAACTTCACCGTAAAGCAGGTTGACGCAACAGCGTCCGCGGCAGCTTCCTCCGGCTCGACTACGGGTGGCGGCTCCTCCGCACTTTCCGGAACGGTTGATACAAAATACCTCGGCAATTATACGATAAGATACCTCCTTCTCACAGATCCCGTTGCCGCAGAGAAAAACAACATAACGGATTATTATTATCCGTCTTATGTCGGCATGGCGGCGGCTTACAGAAATTATCTTATAAAGACCGGTGGTATGGAAAAGCTCGAAGGGCTTGAAGATGACGCATCAATGCCGCTTTATATAAACACTTTCGGTTATACAACGGCATATGAAAAGTTCCTTTCGTTCCCGGTATCAAAGAAAAAGGCTCTCACCTCTTATGAAGATATTCAGAAAATGTGCGATATCCTCGGCGAGAGCAATATAAACGATGTCCGTATTCTTATGACGGAGACGGGCAACGTTATAACAAAGGTCAAATGGCCGAGCGTTCTCGGCGGCAAGAAGGGCTTTGAAAAGCTTCTCAAATATGCCGAAGAAAACGGCACTACGATCTATCCCGATTACGACTTTGCAAGTGTTTCCTATCTCGACGCAAACGCAGGCTTCTCCTTCAAGAAGTATGCGGCAAAGTCGATGATAGGCAAATACAAGATGGTTCGCGGTTATGACTATGTATGGCAGATGGTGCTTGCCGGCGGCGAAAGAAACGTTGTTTCGACAGGCTCCTTCGAAGCTATCTATGACAAATTCGCAAAGAAATATCTCAAATATAACGTCGGCGCGATCGGCGTATCGTCTCTCGGTTCGATGCTTTCGTCTGACTTTGATGAGGACGACCCCATCACCCGCGAGGATTCCAAGTATTATACGAAAGAGTTCCTCGAGAGACTTAAAGCCGACAACGGTAAGGTGCTTGTTTCCGGCGGAAACGCATTCACAATTCCTTATGTAACTGACATAGTTGACTTCAGCCTTGATAACAGCGGTTTCTCCGTTTCGACGGCGTCCGTTCCTTTCACGGGAATGGTTCTCCACGGCTATGTAAGCTATGCGGGCACCCCGATGAACCTCGAAGGCGACGTTCAGTACAGACTTCTCAAGTCCCTTGAAAACGGCGCGGCACTTTACTTCACGCTTTCGTATCAGAACACAGACCTTCTCAAGGACAGCATGCTTTCCGAATATTATGCGGTAAGCTTCGATCTTTGGCTCCCGCAGGTTATATCGTTCTATAAAACGCTTAATGATGCGATCGGTTCTCTCCAGAACGCAACAATAACAACTCATGATTTTGAAAAGGCACTCAGCCTTGACGAGTCATCTGCTTCCGTTCTCTTCGGAACTTACAACAGACTCACAGCCGAATGTAAGCAGGCAAGGGCAGAGTATGAGGCGGCAGTTGCCGAGGTCGACAGACTTGTTGCCGACCAGAAAGATCCGACAGCCGCAACTGCGGTTGAGGTTGCAAAGCTCGCAGCATACAACACGGCAAAAGCCGCGCTTGACCTTTGCGAAACGGTTATGAACAGAAACTACGTCAAGAACGTTGTTTCCGTGACATATGAAGCTGACAACGGCAAGTCGAAGACATTCTTCATCAACTACAACAGCTATGACGTCGTTGTTGAAGGTGAAAAGGGCGTGTTCACAATCCCCGCGAAGAGCTTTGTTGAAAAGTCCGACATTAAGGAAACAGAGCTCCCCATAAGCTCGGTTGAGGCTGTAACGGCTTATAAGCCCACAACAATGGGTCTTGAAACATTTGAGACAGCTTATGAAAGCTATAAGAACGCGGTTGCGTCCGGCAATGAAATGCAGATCGCACGCGCGAAAGAAACGCTTGAAAATACAGTAAACTCCATCCCGAAGCAGAACAACGTACTCAAGGTTGTCGGTTCCGACGGAAAGGTTATGTATATCAACACAACAGCGGACAGAGTGATCGTTGAAACAGGCGCACTCGAATATGTGGTAATTGCAAAGCAGAGCTTCGCATATTCCGCAAACTGAAAGGAGGATTGACCTGATATGGATAAAACACAGGGCGAAAATAAATTTTCCGCATTTATGAAAAGGTTGGTACCCAAGAAGTCAGTCTCTCTGAGTGCTAAAAAGGCAAGAGCCGGATGGCTGTTCGTTCTTCCGTTCGTAATAGGACTTATAGTCTTTTACATCGGAATTATAGCAGAGTCTATCGGTTACAGCTTTGCTTCGTATACGAAGATTCCCGCAGCTCGCGGCGGCGGTTACTCGCTGACATGGGTAGGTTTTTCAAACTACCAGAACATTCTTACAAAAACAATCGATACAAAGACGGGCGAAACATTCCTTGAAAGAATGTTCACCGGATTTGCAACTCAGATCGTTGAAGTTGTTGCGATCATCATGCTTTCGCTCTTTGTCGCCATTCTTCTTAACCAGAAGATGGTGGGCAGAGCGGCATTCAGAGCAATCTTCTTCGTGCCGGTTGTTGTCGGTGCCGGAATCATTGCAAAGATCGACTATGAAAACGCACTGCTTGAAAGCATGAGTGCGACAGGCTCGATCGATATGGGCAGCGTCGGCGGAGGCGGTCTCGGCGACCTTGTCGACGGAATGGACATTGCGGCGCTGTTTGAGAGCTTGGGCATAGGAACGTCGTTGGTAAACAGTGTAACGACTCTTATCTCAAACATTTACGAAATAGTAAACCGTTCGGGTGTTCAGATGCTGATATTCCTTGCGGGACTTCAGTCCATCTCGCCTTCGATATACGAATCGTGCCAAATGGAGGGCGCTTCGTCATGGGAAATCTTCTGGAAGATAACTCTTCCAATGATAAGCCCGATAATTCTTGCAAACTCCGTATATACGGTAATCGACTCGTTCACATCGGAAAGCAACAAGGTAATGTCCTATATTCTTTCCATGGCGGACACAACGACCGTAAACGGTCAGCAGGCGGCAGCGGCATGGTCATACTTTGCGCTGGTTATCATAACGCTTCTGCTGGTGGCGCTGATATCAAGAAAAATCGTGTTCTATCAGCGTCGTAACGACTGAGAAGGGAGGATGAGATAATATGAATAACAACACAACTGCACCACGCGTAAAGAAAGAGAGCAAAAACAAAATCAAAGTCGAGTTTGACAGAGCTCCGCTTCGCGAAAGACTGAAAGCAAAGTATCTCAACGCATATTTCTATAAGAAAATTCTTGTGGCGATATTCAGATTTGTGCTTCTGCTCGGTATTTCATACATCATTCTTTTCCCCTTCTTCTCCAAGATATCGACCTCGTTCATGAGCCCGAAGGACATTATGTACTTGAAGCTCGGAACGATCAAGCTCATCCCCAAGTACCCGACAACGGACACGTGGAAATTCCTCATAGTTGAGAACCATTATTTCCGCGCTCTTCTCAATACCTTCCTCCTTTCGCTTTCGACCGCGCTCATTCAGACATTCGTCTGCGCGATGATCGGATACGGTTTTGCGAAGTTCAAATTCAAAGGAAATAAGATACTCTTCCTCCTCGTTGTACTTACGATGATAGTTCCTCACCAGATTCTCGGTTCATCATTTACGATGCACTTCATGTATCCTTCGATACTGGGAATTGACCTGTCGGGACTGTGCAACGCGCTTGGGTTTACTCAGGGCTTCTATAACACCTATGTTCCGATTTACTTCCTCTCACTTACGGGACTTGCGTTCAAGAACGGTTTGTTCATATTCATTATGAGACAGTTCTATCGCGGCGTTCCCGATGAGCTTGAAGAATCGTCTTATGTTGACGGTTACGGCGTTTTCAAGACGTTTATAAAGATTATCCTTCCGCTTTCCGTGCCCATGCTTATCACGGTATTCATACTGTCGTTCTCATGGCAGTGGACGGACATCTTCTATACGAACACGTTCCTGAACGCTTCGGAACACACGCTCCTGACTTCAAACTCCTTCTGGCAGAGACTTCCCGCGTCGCTTGAAGAAATCAGCACGCAGGCAGGCGCATATGTTGAGACCTTCGAGGTTGCCGTAAAGAATACGGCAGGTATGCTTATCATACTTCCTCTTATCATTATGTATCTGTTCTGTCAGAGATACCTCATTCAGGGTATCGAGCACTCCGGCTTTGGCGGAATGTAATATCAAAAATAAAAACGGCTTGCCGAAAAGGCAAGCCGTTTTTTCTTATGAATTTCAATCGGAATAGAAGGAATTTATGTTTTCGTCACCGCGACGGATGAGATAAAGAATGAGTATAGCGGCGCAGATTATTGCCAGAAGCACCGTTATGATGACGGTCGCTGCGTCCCATACGGTTTCGTATCCTGCGCCGAGCGTCGGGACAAGTCCGCCGCAAAAATTGAATACGGCATGCAGAACGATGCACGGAAAAATACTTTTGCAGACGATCAGCACGACCGCGCACATTCCGCCGATGAGAAATGAGTAGCCGATCTGCATAATCACAGCGCCAATTCCGGCGCCGTCTATGAGGTTCAGCAGGTGAAACAGACCAAACACAACGGATGAGACAACAACGGAAGAAAAAATGCCTTTTTTAGTCCTGCGCGATTTGCAGATACTGAGAAAAAGTACACCGCGAAAGGCAATCTCTTCATAAGTCGCGACGGCAATACAGCTTGCGGCAAAAAGGATTATCTTGCCCGCCGGTGCCGTTACGGTTGCCGTACCGCGCAACAGTGCAATGAAGGGAAGGTTGTTCAGCACCACCAAAAAGCAGGGAATAATCAGCACGAAATTCTTTATTTTCGGCGAAAATATGTTCAGTGCGAGATATTTCGCAAGAAAGAAGAACGAAACGGAAAGTGCTGACCGCGTTATCAGCATGGAAAGAAGAGAATCAAGCATTTCGTCTCCGGTTTTTATCAGAATAACAAGCGCCATAAGGAAGAGCGATACCACAAGCGACGCCATGCAGGCATGCTTGAAGTCAAAACTTCGTCTTTTCAATCGACCGCCTCCTCTTTGTGCTTTTTGGACGTGAAATAAAGCGCTGCCGAGCCGATTATAAGAATGATTGAAACTATCTGCGAAGGGGAGAGAAAACCCGAGAAAAGCGTTCCACGGTCGTCTCCGCGGAAGAATTCGATTATAAATCTGAACACGCCGTATGAAAGCATGTAAAGCTCCATTATGTGAGTCTTGCCTTTGAAGAGAAGGAAAATCAGAACTGACGCTAAAATAAGAAGAAAGATTGCCTCGAAGAGCTGCGTCGGGATTACTTTATAGCCGAGGTTAACCATATATATGCCGATGGGAGAGTCCGTCGGCTTGCCGTAGCAGCAGCCGCTCATAAGACAACCGATTCTGCCGAAAAAGTGTGCCGAGGGAATGGCGCAGGCGGCGCAGTCAAGCACCTGACGAAAGCCCTTTTTGCAATCAAACTTTTTGCCGAAAACAAAATATATGAAAAGGAACGTTGCGGCTCCGCCTATAAGACCGCCGGCAAAGGTTGCGCCGGTCTGCGAGTCGATGATAAATTTTCCGCGCTCCTTTATGTTGTAAACCGCCTGAAAAAGAACGGAGGAAACAAATCCGAGCGCGATTGAAAACAGGGCGCAGATAAGCGTAAAATTGAATAGCTTTGCGTTTATCTTCGCTCTGTCTGCGCATATTCTGTAAACCGCGACAGCCGCAACAACGGCGAGCATTATAAATATCGAATACAAATCTATATCGCCGATTATATAATACGGATACATATTGTCCTCCTTTTGTTTTCGGAAATGCCCGCACCGTAAAAGGTGCGGGCACTGGCTTATTATTTTGTTTTGTCCGAAAACAGATTAGTTTTCTTTCTTCTTTCCGAGAACAACGCCTGCACCGATTACGGAAACAATCGCGATAGCCGCGCCTGCGCCGATTACGGATTTACAGCCGCCGGAAGAAGCCTGTGTTGTTGATGTTGCGGGTTTCGTCGTAGAGGGTTTGGAAGAACCTTCAACGGTTGCCGTGAAGTTTGCGGAAAGTCCTGCGTACTTGTCTGTTACGGTAACCTTCTGTTCTCCGGGCTCGGAGAAGTCGTATTTGACTGCGTAGTCGTCAGCCTTGAGGACCACCTTTGAACCATCTGCATATACATAGGAAACGAGGAGACCTTCTGTTGAGAATCTGTCGTCTACGTTATATTTGAGTTTTGCAAGAGATGTGTCCGCTTCGAGGGAAGTGGGAGTTTCAACGGTTGCCGTTGTTGTAGCGGAGCATTCGATGTCATAAGCGGAAGCCGTGATCTTTACTTTGACTTCGATTTCGCCTGTCTTTGTGAGATCATATTCCTTTTCGAATGTTGCGTTGATCTTTGCGTCAGCATAAGATTTTTCCGTGCCGTCGCTGTAAACGCATGTGATCTTTGCGGAGATATCGTCATCTGTAATTTCGCCGCCGTAACGGTATGTCTTGTCGAGAGCGTCGATCTTGATGCTTACAACGTTTATAACGTTGATGCTGAAGCTCGTCTTTGCGCCATAGAAGTTGATTGTGATTACGTTGTCACCAACCTTGAGGGCGTCATGCTCGAGCTTGAAGGAGCCGAGCTCTTTGACAGCTGTTGTGCCGTCGTTATAAGTTACCTTTATGGAGAGGCCTTCGGGGGCGAAAACGCTGCCGATGGAAGCTCTTTCATAGGTTGTTGTTTTTGCGGGAGTTTCGATTGCGATCTCCTTGATACCGATTACCTTGACATCATATGTCTTGGTTGCGCTACCATAGGAAACCGTGACGGTTGAAGCGTCTGTTTCCTCATTGAAGTTGTAAACTACGTTATAGCTTCCGAGGGCTTCCTTGGAGCCGTCTTCAAATGTAGCTGTAACTTCCATGCCTGTTGTGTCGAGAGTTTCGCCGACATAATAAGTTGTCTTTGTTGCGGGCTTTGTGATTTCGATGCTGGAAACTTTTTCTTCCTTCTTTTCAAGCTCGCTCTTGTAATTTTCGCAGTATTCCTTTGTGCCGAAAACGATATAGTCAACGTCCATTTCAGCGCCTTCATAGGAGCCTGTGCCGTCTGTTACGTTGTAGCCGAAGGGGAAGAAGATGACATCCATGATATTGCCTGCCCAACGCGAGCCTGCGATACCTGTCTTTTCGTCAACCTGGAGAGAGCTGCCGTAGTTTGTTGCGGAGTTCTTCTCGATCATGCTGAACGTATATGTTTTCCATTCGGAGGAAACGGGATCAACCTCAACGTTTGTTATGGAAACGTTTGAAATCTTACGACCGCCGCCGCCTATGTTGGAGGATGTGAACGCGAAGGAGATCTGGTCTGCGGAGCTGTAGTTTCTTATACGGATCTTGCAGTATTCCATTCTGCCCTTGAGTTCCTGACCTGCGGAGATGTCAATGCCCATATCATCGAGACAGAAGGGGATACCTGCTGTTGTCGATGTGTCAGCCGCTCTGAGCTTGATAACCTCGCTCTTGTCTGTAAGCGTCCATGTGAGGTGCTTTTGACCGCTTGAAGTGTTGAGCATATAAGTCATGAGGTTTTTCTGCTTTGTCGGAATGTATGCAGAAGTTGCGACGTATGTTTCGGGGTCGGTGGGTGTTTCGGATACATCCTTTGCAACCCAGTTGCCGTCTGCGTCCTGCTCTGCCCATTCTTTGTTGTTTGCTTCCGAGAAGTCAAGGAAGTCAACACATGCTATCTGGGCACCCTTTTCGCCTGTGACATAGGTAATGCTTGCGGCGGAAATGCCGAGCGAGGCGATACCGAGAACCATAATAGCAACAAGAAGAATTGATACGATCTTTTTCATTGCGAATAGTTTCCTTTCAAAAAAATGATTTGCTTTGTTTTAAGTCCGCTCCGGAAAGGAGCAAACTTTCACACACATATTATATCACTTATCGACCGGAAAAGTCAAGTAAATATATTGTTAACAAGGGAGAAATATAGTGAAAAAAGCTCCCGATTTTTCATCGGGAGCCATTTTGAAAAATTTTTTATTGTTCATCCAGCATGGCGACTCTTTTTTCGTGTCTGCCGCCGAGAAAATCCGTCGAAAAAAACGTATCGACAAGGTTTTCCGCCGTTTTTTCGTCGATTATTCTTGCGCCGAGGCAGAGAACATTTGCGTTGTTGTGCTGACGTGTCAGTTCGACGCATTTTTCCTCGTAGCAGAGCGCGGCGCGTATGCCTTTGTGACGGTTTGCGGCAATGCTCATTCCGATGCCCGTTCCGCAGACGAGAATTCCTTTTTCGCATTCGCCGGAAAGAATCTTTTCGCAGAGCGCATTTGCGTATACGGGATAGTCGACGGAGTCCGCCGTGTCGGTGCCGAGGTTTACGCAGTCGTAGCCCTTTTCCGTAAGATAAGTGATGAGGTGGTTTTTAAGTTCGTAGCCGGCGTGATCTGCCGCAAGTGCAATCTTTTTCATTTTCGTTCTTCTCCTTTTTTCTCGTTATATTCTCTTTCCGCCTGTGACGGGCGGAGGTATGACGGGGAAAGCGCAAGGTCTGTAAATATATTTTTGTCAGTCGCATTTTCATAGACGCGTCGGGCGACGGCTGCGACGGACGGTGCACTCTGAAGTATCAGCTCTTCCGGGGTTTCCTGCGCCGCGGGGAATGCGGCTTTGGCAATTTTGTATCCGTCGCCGAAAAAGTATATCGGCAGGGAAAAGCCGGAAAGCTCGTTTGCAAGATCGGCAGAGGAGATCAGTCTGTCTTCGCAGAGGCGCTCTTTTTTGCCGCTTTCGATGAGAAACAGCGCGTTATAAAGCTGACTGCGCCTTGCATCCATAACGGGACACGCAATAAATTTTCCGCCTATGCCGATTCCGTTTTCGGAAAGTGCGTCAAGCGATGATACGCCGACACACGCCGCGCTCCTGCCGAAAGCAAGTCCCTTTATCAGCGAAACGCCGATCCTTACGCCCGTAAACGAGCCGGGACCAGCCGATACGGCGAACATATCAATATCCTTCGGTGCAAGCCCCGATTTTTCAAAGAGCCCGTCTACCTCCGGAAGCATTGTTTCACTATGAGTAAATCCGCCCGTGACGGAAAAGGCGCAGAGCGTTTTGTCTCCGTCACATATGGCGCCGGCGGCGGTTTTTGCTGTCGTGTCGATTGCAAGAATTTTCATTTTGTCACCTGCTTATTGTAATTTCGCGCGTTTCTTCGCCCGTCTTTTCGATTGTGACGGTGTAACAGTCGTCTGGAAGGAAATCTTCGATTTTCTCGCTCCATTCGACGGCGCATATGCCGCCCGCGTCGAGATAATCGAAAAATCCGGTGCTGTAAAGCGATTCCTCGCCGTCTATGCGGTACATATCGAAGTGATAGAGCGGGATTTTGCCGCCGTATGAGTTTACTATCGTGTACGTCGGGCTTTGCACGCGTGCCTTCGGACAGAGATATTTTGCCATTCCGCGCACGAACGCTGTTTTTCCGGCGCCGAGGTCGCCCTTCATGGCGAGGCAATCGCCGCGGGAAAGTGTTTTTGCAAATTCAAATCCGACGCTTTCGGTTTCCTCCGGCGACGTTGTGGTTTTTCTGAAAATTATGTTCATTTCAGCCCCTTTTGTGAGAAAGAGTTTTTATTCCTTTGAGGAAAGCGCTCGCTGCCGCGTCGATGTCCTCTTCGCTTGTGCCGAGTCCGAAGCTGAGACGCAGGGTGGAGTCGATATCGTCATCGGAAAGACCGAAGCTGCGGAGAACGTGACTTCTTGACTTCGTGTTTGACGAGCAAGCCGAGCCGCTTGAAACAAACACACCCTCCGAAGAGAGAAAATGAAGCATTGTTTCGCTCCTGACACCGTGCGCCGTGACGCTTAAAATGTGGTGCGCGACGCGCTCGGTCTGTGGAATGCTGAGGCTTATCCCGTCGCCTTCAAGTTCCGAAAAACGACCGACGGCATAAGAATACAGCTTGTCGAAATGACTGTATACCGAATTCTGATTTTTCGCAAAATAGTCGACCGACGCGCCGAAGCCGGCGATTCCGATGACGTTCTCGGTTCCGGAGCGCATTCCGCTCTCCTGACCGCCGCCGAAGATAACGGGTATCAAAGTTTTTTTCTTTATAACGTCTTCGCTTGCAAAAAGTGCGCCTGCGCCCTTCGGTCCGCCGATTTTGTGTGCACTGACAGTGACAATGTCCGCAGGGGAGAGGAGGCTCTTCGGAAGGCGCATATAGCCCTGAACGGCGTCGCAATGGACGATGACATCGGGGCTGGCTTTTCTTGCCGCGGCGGCGATTTTTACAATGTCGTTTACAGCTCCCGTCTCGTTGTTCACAAGCATTGCCGAAACGAGGATAGTGTCCGCCGTCAGCTCTTTTTCAAACGTCTCCATGTCCCATACGCCCTTCGGCGAGGGGATGAAGGCAACTTTGTATCCGAGCGTTTTGAGCCTTTCTGCTGACGCAAGGACGGAGGAATGCTCCGTTTCGCCTATGATAATTTTCTTTCCGGCATTGCGCGGCTTTGCCGTTGCCGTGCCGATTATCGCAAGGTTGTTTGCTTCTGTTCCGCCGGACGTGAAGATAACCTGCTCGGACTTTCCTCTCTTGCCTGCGGGGAGCAGCGACGAAAGCACGGCTTTTCTTGCAGAGTCAACAGCCTCCTGCGCTTTCACTCCGACCGAATGAAGGCTTGAAGGGTTGCCGAAGTTTTCGTCTATGATTGAAATCACAGCCGCGCGCGCCGCTTCGCAAAGGGGCGTTGTCGCGCTGTTGTCAAGATAATGAACCATTTTATATCTCCGATAAAACAGGCAGAAAAAATCTGCCCGTCATTTTTATTTGAAAACGAACTCTTTTACGATTTTGTCGACGTCGTCCGTGTGTTTTGAATAATTGGCTTCCTCAGCCGTATACGTGAAAATATATATTTTGCTCGCCTTGACGGCAAATATCTGCATTATTCGGTAAGACGTGCCGTCAAGCTCGACGGTGTAAACATATTTGCAGGCATAGGGATTGTCGCCGAGGGACTGATCGGTTGTGTATTGCTCTTCGAGCTTTACGCCGGAAATCGACTTTGAAAGTGTTGCGAAGAAATAATCCTCAAAGAATTTTGAAATTCCCGCATAGCTTATTTTGTTATAGGTGATTGTGTATCCGAATTCGCTCTCGCTTGACGCGTCGACTCTGTCCGCTGCAATAACCTCAACCGAGACGTTGCTGCCGTCAACCGTTTGCGCACTGACAAAGCCCGTCGAAACGTCGGGAGTCCAGTCGTCCGGGACGAAAAGGCGGAAGTCCGTGTAGTCCGAAACGACCTCAACCATTCCGCTGGGTACGCCGGTCTTGTCCTTGCACGACGTAAGCGCAAGGGCGCATATTACGATGGCGAGAAAAATCGCCGTAAACTTTATCTTTTTCATTTTTGACGCTCCGTAAATAAACATTGTATTTATTATATCAAACAGGGAGAGATTTGTCAATCGGGGGAGGGGAGGTTTGCTGGCTTTCGGAAGGAAAAAAGCAAAATCCCCGCCTTTGGCAGGGATTTTTAAGTCATTTTAATCTAACTTATTTGCTTTCTCTCATTGCTGCGTAGCATTCGCTGCAATAAACAGGCTTGTCGCTTGTGGGCTCAAAGGGAACCTTTGCTTCTTTGCCGCACTTTGCGCAGATTGCTGTGTGCATTTCTCTCTGGGGCTTGCCTGCGTTCTTTCTTGCATTGCGGCAGTTCTTGCATCTCTGGGGCTCGTTCTGGAAACCCTTTTCAGCATAGAATTCCTGCTCGCCTGCTGTGAATACGAATTCAGCTCCGCAATCCTTGCAAACCAATGTTTTGTCCTGATACATTTGTTCTACCTCGCTTTGTTTTGTATGAAAAAATTATTTATTTTGCCCCAAGACGGATTCCGACCGACACCTTTGAATTACAACGCTCTGCCATTAAGCTATTCGGGCATGTGAAAACGAAAACAAAACACAGAAAGTTTTATTTTGATATATTGTATATGATCACCCCGAAGGGGGCACTTAAAAGATTATAAAAGCTTTCTTAATTTCGCTTTGATTCGTTGCATTGCGTTGTCGATGGATTTCTTGGGTTTTCCGAGCGCCGCCGAGATATCGTCATACGAGGCGGACGCGAGGTAAAGATCAAATACGGAACGTTCGAGATCCGTAAGGGAAAGGGAAATGCGTCTTTCAAGGTCTGCAAGGGACTCTTTGCTTATTATCAGCTTTTCGGGGTCAATATCGTTCTGCGGGGTGATTCCGCTTTGCGGAGCGGTTTCGAGAGGCTCTGTCCTGACGCTTTTTCCGCCGATCGCGCGCAGATAAGATATTATCCTGTTTTTGATGCATATTTTTGCGTAAAGCCCGAATGAAACTCCGCGCTCTGGATTATAGGCGAGCGCCGCGTCATAAAGGGCGATGGCCGCTTCCTGACGCAAATCCTCAAGCTCTGCCCCCGTCAGGGACGAGCCGCTGTACTTTTCGGCGATGGAGTTTATAAGCGGGACATAAAGCGAATAGACCGACTCAAAGGAGAGCGGCACTCCGTTTTGAATGTCCAATATAAGTTTTTGCATTTCGGAGCTTTGCTGCATATAACTTCACAATACTTTTAGATAAATATTAACACTAACATTGTATCAGCATAGGAAGAGATTGTCAAGCGTATTTTAATGAAAAATAAAAATTTGACAAAAATAATGTGATAAATTTTTTCATATTTAATTATTTTCTACAAAAATCGCGCTGTTTTTACACAAAATTGACCAAAACGCAAAAAGCGTTTCTCAAAATGAAGGCCGCAATATACGCAAAAGCGAGACATCTCAGGACGAGAAAAAACGATTTTTTCCGTCCGAGCAGCTGTCTCTGCGCGGAAAGAGTCGCGGCGCACGGGGAATACATCAGGACGAAAACACACAGTGCGACAGCATCGGCTTGCCCGATAACCGTCGACAGACCGCCCGGACACATCACGGAGAGGGAAGAGACAATCGTTTCCTTTGCGAAAAAACCGGATAAAAGCGCTGACGCAATCCGCCAGTCGCCAATGCCGAGAGGAGAGAGCAGAGGCGCGATAAGTCCTCCCGCAAGTGCCATAAGGCTTTCCGACGCATCCTCGGTCACGCGGAGGCGACCGTCAAGGGAGCAGAGCAGGTGTACGGCAACGCTGCAAAGCAGAACGACCGTCCCTGCGCGGGATATGAACGCGAGGAGCTTGTGCTTCATCGCCGTTGTGAGATTTTTTAAGGTCGGCAGACGGTATTTCGGCAGCTCGACCGTCAGCGGAGGGGCGGCACGCCCCTTTTTGGATTTTGAATATATAAGCGCGCTTATGTATGCCGTCAGGATTCCGAGAAGATAAATGATAAAAGCCATTATTGCGGAATGACTTTGAAAGAACGTGCCGATTATCATCGTAAACACGGGCAGTCTTGCACTGCACGGGATAAACGGAAGGGAAAATATGACGGAGCGCCGCTCGGCGGGGTCGAGAGTTTCCGTCGCCATGACTGCGGGGACTGTGCATCCGAAGCCCATGAGCAGCGGGATGAACGCTTTTCCGGAAAGCCCCGCGGAGCGCAGAAGTCCGTCCGAAACGTACGCCGCGCGAGCCATATAGCCCGTGTCTTCAAGAAGCTCGAGCATAAAGAAGAGCATCGCTGTCTGCGGCAGAAATGACAGCACCGCCCCCGTCCCTTTGATAAGTCCCTCGGAAACAAGTCCGACGAGAAATTTTCCCGCGCCGACTGATGAAAGCCATGCGGAGACGACGCCCGAAAACTCATCGGAAAGCGAAACGAACAGCTCCGAAAGCGCCTTCACCGGACCGGAAAACGTCACGGCAAACATAATGAAAACAACTGCGAAAAACAGGGGCAGACCGATATATTTTTTGCAGATAATCCTGTCGATACGGTCGGAAAACGATTCCTTTGCGGGTTCTCCGTGCGTCACTTCCGCCGCAAGCTTGCGGCAGAATCGACTGCGCTCCTCGCCGCCGGAAAATACGGGCTTCGGGATTTTCGGTACAGCGTTCCACGCCGCGTCGACAAGCTCCTTTATACCTCTGTTTTTCGCCGCCGATATCGGAACAACGGGAATTCCGAGCCGTTCCGAGAGAAGCCCCGCGTCAATCTTCGTCCCGTCGCGCTCGGCTTCATCCATCATATTCAGGGCAAGAATGACCTTGCTGTGACGTTCGGCAAGCTCCGTTGCGAGAAAAAGACTTCTTTCAAGGTTTGTCGCGTCTGCAACATCAATTACGACGTCCGCCGCGCCGCTTTTTATAAAGCGTTCCGCCGCTTTTTCTTCGCCGCCGTAGGGCGAGAGGGAATACGTTCCCGGCAGGTCTGTAATCTCCGCTTTGAAATTACCGATTTTCAGTGGCGCGCTCTTTGCGCTGACGGTAACTCCCGCGCGGTTTCCAGTGGCTTCTCCGCTTTTTGTGAGCAGATTGAAGAGCGTTGTTTTACCGCTGTTCGGGTTACCCGCAAGGGCAATGACAGGCAGATTTTTCATCTTTCGCAACATCCTTTCCTTATTTTATATAAATCTATACCTGTCCCGCCCCGTTTATTACTTTCTTTCGCAAATAATTTCGTCTGTGGCTTTTCCCGCCAGCGCGAGCTTTGTCTTGCCCGACTTTATAATCGCTCCGTTTTTTCCGCGCATGAAAAGAACAATCCCGCTGCCCGGGAAAATACCGAGCGACGTATAAAAATTTCGTTTTCTTTCGCTTGCGTTTATATTTTTTACGACGAGAACTTCTCCTTCCTGCGCTGTGAATAAAATATTTTTCTTCTGCATAAAATTTTATCAAGAAATTTGCAAAAAAATCTTGACAAATCCCTTCAATATTGATATACTATCATACGCAACCGATGGGATATTGTGTAACGGTAGCACAGCAGACTCTGACTCTGTATGTTGGGGTTCGAATCCCTATATCCCAGCCAAAAAATCAAGCAACCAAAAGGTTGCTTGATTTTTTTTATCCATTGCGAAAGCAATGGTATATCATCGCCGTTAGGCGTATATCATCACGCGTAGCGTGTATATCATCAGCCGTAGGCTGTATACCGCTTTCGCAATGATGATATACAACACTCCGTGTTGATGATATGCAATTCCTACGGAATTGATGATATACAAGTCTTCGCCTTGATTTATTCGCCGAAGTGTAGTATTATACTTTTAGAAGGGAGTGATATTATGGCGAAAAACTACTTGTTGATATATTCGGAGCAGCTCGCAACAGAAATAGAATTGCTTTGTCAAAATTTAAAAGCGCCTTCCAATACCCTTTTCCAAATTCGTAAAAGTTCAAGCAGCGTTTACGCAAATATTAGAGAAGCTAATTACGGGCAAAGTAAATCGGATATGATTTCTAAATTTGAGATTTCTTTAAAAGAATGCACCGAAACAGAGGGCTGGTTGAAGTTGTTGTTCGAAACGAATATCATAGACGAAGAGATGTTCAGAAGAAATAGAAATCTTTGCGGCCGCATTAGACGAATGTTAATATCAAGTTGCAAAACGCTAAAGGACAACAAATGAAAACTCTTTATACTGCTTTCAAAGGTAAAAATAACACCTCTTATCAGCTTGTTTCACGCATTGATAATAATTCACTTTTTTTAACCAATTCTTTTACCGGTCTTGAAAAAGATATTACGAGATTTGATTGTGATTTTGATGCCGTATATATGTTTGGCATTGATAAAAACTTGGTTGATAAAATTCGAATAGATCTTTGTGCTTGTTATAATAGTGAGCATATATTTACTGATTATGATTTGTTATCTTTAGAAAGTAAATTAAATGAATCAAATATATCATATTATATTTCAAAAGCTCCGACAAAATATTTATGTAATGCCGCATATTATCACATGTTGAAAAAGAACCCCAATACTGTTTTCATTCATATTCCATCATTAAAGGGCATGAATGAAACTTTAATGAACAAATTAGCAGATATTTTTTGAGTACATCTTTTTCGGCACCTATACTCAAAAGAAAAGAGCACCTCTTGGGTGCTCTTTTCTTTTGACTATATGAATTCGAACGGGCTCGGTAGTGAATGACCTGCCGGTGGCAGGTCAGAGCCGAGGTGACCTGACGTCGTCGAGACGCGAGAATCCGAATCCCTATATCCCAGCCATATAGTGAAGCCAAAAAAGATATCATGGCTTCGAACCCCCGAAATCTCACGATTTCGGGGTTTTTCTCGCGTTTGCTCGCTTTTTCGCAATCATGAGGTTTGCGGATACAGAGTGCAGAAAAAGATATCATTTCAAAAAAACGGCTTTGGACAGGATTTGAACCCTGTAGTACCCGTTTTTAAGGGCAGAAAGTGCGATGATTTTACGCACCTTCTGCCCTTTTTTCGTATTTTTATATGTTAAATATTTGTGTCTGCCTGAAAGGAGGTTCGTCATCGGTTACATTTATAAAAAAGAAGATTGCGACTGCAGCTACTGCCTGTACTTCCGACGCAGAAAATGCCGCACCGCCCGATGCTGCTGCCTGGAAGATAAGATTCGCACGCACTCCCCCGTCCTCAATTAAAACGACAAAGAAATCTATGAATTCTATACGAAAGGAAAAAACGAACATGAAAGCAATCATCACAAGAAACGATCAGACCGCCGTCCTTGACCTGCCGACCTCCCGAATGGAGCTTGCAGGCTCTTTGAGTCGGATCGGCATCAGAACTCCGGCATACATCATACCCTGCTCGGACGAGGAAGAAGATTATATCAAAGTGAAGCTCTTCGGCGAGAGTGACTTTGAAAATGAACTCACGGCATTGGTTACACCCAAAGACAGCCTCGGTAGCGTCAACACGGCGCTCGATCTTTATCGGGGGCTGCCTCAAACGCAGAAGGAAAAGTTGAGGGCGGAGCTGTCGCTGAATCCCCCGGACAGTCTCTCCTCTCTCTGCCGCAATGTCATGGACTTTCAGCCGAAGTATGTGACCGAGGATTACTATTTTCCTCTGACGGTCTCGGTCTATGAACACAACGAATATTAAAACGCCTCCGCTAATCCGTTTGTGCGTTCAAGGGCAACTTCACGGCAATCGTCGTCCCCTTTTCCGAGCTTTCCTCAACACGAACCTCGCCGCCGTGCAGTGTGACGATTTCCCACACCAGCGATAGTCCCAATCCCACGCCGCCGTTTTCCCGGCTTCTGGATTTGTCTACACGAAAGAAAGGCTGAAAAATGCTTTCTCTGTATTGCTCGGGCACCCCGCAGCCGGTATCAGAAACTCGTATAATAAGCCGTTTTTCTTCTTCTGTTACAGTAATGCGCACTATCCCATCCGGACGGTTGTATCGTATGGCGTTTTCGGTAAGATTAAAGAGCAGACGATAGATCAGCGTGTCACTGCCGGTCATAGTACCATCGCCTGTACTTTCAAGGATTATTCCGTTCTTCTCTGCGAGCGGTGTAAGGTCGGCAAAAATCTCCTCAATCATCGGGGCAATCTCTATGCGATCGTTACACGGCACCGTCCTAAGCTCGCTCATCTCAAGCAAAGTTTTTGTCATCTGCGTCATCCGCTCGGTCTGCTCACGTAGCAGAAGAAGAAAGCCTGCCGTTTCCGGCAACACCTTGGGATGCTCGGTGGAAAACAGCTCAAGCTGTGCCTGCATCAGAGCAAGCGGCGTGCGCAATTCGTGCGCGGCGTTTCCGGTGAACTGCCGTTGTGCGGCAAAGCCCTCGTCAAGACGGTCAAGCATCTGATTGAAGGACTTGCTGAACTGCCGGAACTCCGGGAGGACATCTTCAGCCATCTTCATGTCCGACAGATTGTTCGGCTGAACCTTTTCCACCTGAGAAGTAAAAGCGCGCAGGGGATTTAGTGCGCGCCCGCTTAAAAAGTATGCAAGCACACCGCCAAGCAATGTTACCACTGCCGTGATACACCAGTTGGTAGCGATAAAGGATTCCTGCGCACCATGAATGATGATGGTCAGCTCTTGGTCGAGCTTTTCGCGCTCGGGGTCAAAAAAATCCGGCTCTGCTTTGTCTATATCTCCGTAGTTTGTAATATGAGAACTTATGGAATCCATATAGTGTCTGCCGGAATAGCTGAGAAGGAGATTCATTGCGATGCAGGTCAAGCAGAGGAGAAATGCGGTCATCAGGGTGATTCGCCATTGCAAGGACAGCTTTTTCATGATTTTCCTTCCTCCATGACGTATCCTTCGCCTATGCGATTCCGTATTGGGTCATAGCCGAGAGCGGTACGCAGTTTTTTTCGCAGTGCGGAAATATGTACACGGATCGAATTGCTGAAATTATCCACGCTGTTATCCCACACATGGTCGATAAGCTCCTCTTGGCTGACCGGTCGTCCCTGGTTTAGCAGCAGATATTCAAGTATCCCGATTTCTTTTCGGGTGAGGGTCAACGCTTGTCCGTCCGTCGTAGCGGTACGGGATTTGGTGTCAAAAGCGACTCTTCCACAGGTCAGAATTAAATCGTTCTGTGTAAATTGTCGACGGGTCAGGCTGCGTATCCTCGCTTCGAGTTCATCCAGATGAAAGGGTTTGGAAAGATAATCATTGGCTCCTGCGTCCAGCCCTTCCACTTTGTCTGCAACCTCACTGCGCGCCGAAAGTATCAGCACCTTGGTGTCTCTGTCGGTCTGACGGAGCGTCCGAAGTACAGTCATACCGTCAGCTCCCGGAAGATTCAGATCCAAAAGCACAAGATCGTACCGCTCCGCGCAGAGCAGTTCGATTGCTTTGTTCCCGTCATGGCAAAAATCCACGCTATATGCAAGACGACGCAGACTACGGACAATGGTCTCACAGAGGGAACGTTCATCTTCGATTACTAAAATATGCATCAAAACCTCCTTGTACTGAGTGTTCTTTTGGCTTTATTATACCACGCAGACATAAGATTTTTGTTAAATTTCCGTTCTTAACGGAGATTTTATGCCCGCTGTGTTAAAATAGAGGGGCAAAAGAAAGGGGGAATCGAATTGGTTCGATCGAAAAAAACCATGCTTCAGGTCTCCTTGCTTATCTGCGGGGTGGCAATGCTGTGCTATGGTGCTTTGCGCGGCGAGGTGGACACCGTGTTGAGCAAGGCAATACGATTGTGTCTGGAGTGTGTGGGAATTGGATAAGAAAAAGATTGAAAAAAAGAAAAGAGAAAAGAAAAGGTCGGGCGTATCGCACATTCTCGCGCATTTTCGCAGTTGGATTCAGGCGGGAGCAACGTTGCTCACCAACATTCACCTGCCGAACTTCCTGAAGGGAGGAATTTATCAGGGGAAGGGTAAAGCAGTTTGTGTGCCGGGTTTGAACTGCTATTCCTGTCCTGCTGCGTCGGGTGCCTGTCCCATTGGTTCTTTTCAGGCGGTAGTAGGATCATCGAAATTCCGGTTTTCCTATTATATCACAGGATTTCTTATCTTGCTAGGCGTACTTCTGGGGCGTTTTATCTGCGGTTTTTTGTGTCCGTTCGGATGGTTTCAGGAGCTTCTGCATAAGATTCCGACCAAAAAATTATCCACAAAGAAGCTGAAGCCGCTGACCTATATAAAATATGTGGTTTTGCTTGTTATGGTGGTTCTTCTGCCGGTGCTTGTCACAAACGATGTCGGCATGGGCGATCCGTTCTTCTGCAAGTACCTCTGTCCGCAGGGTGTGCTTGAGGGAGCAATACCGCTTGCCGCCGTCAATTCGGGAATTCGTGCCGCACTCGGCGCACTCTTTTCTTGGAAGCTTGGCATTTTGATTGCGGTAGTGGTGCTGAGCGTGCTGTTTTACCGTCCTTTCTGCAAGTGGCTGTGCCCGCTCGGTGCATTCTATGCACTGCTCAACAAGGTATCGCTTCTCGGAATGAAGGTGGATAAACACAAATGCGTTTCCTGCGGGAAATGCGCAAAGGCTTGTAAGATGGATGTGGATGTGACAAAATCTACGGATCACGCAGAATGTATCCGTTGCGGTATGTGCATCCGTGCCTGTCCAACAAATGCCGTCAGCTTCCGTTACGGTTTCTGCAAGGGAAAGGAATGCGGGTGTCACGCCGTGAAACCGGAAGACAATAAACAAATAAAACAAGAAGAAATTTCAGAAAAAGAAAAGGAGTAAGATTAATGAAAACAACAAAAATTTTAGCCGTGATGATACTCATACTGCTGGTATTCAGCCTTGTTGCATGCGGCCCAACCGGGGGCGGAAATAAAAACAACGGAAACAGGAAAAGCGAAATCGCCGCGCTGATAGCAACGGAGCCGAAATCCATGGATGAAGCAACAAAACTGCATCAGCAACTGATGGCACAGGAGACGGCAATTCTGTCCGAGAACAGTGCTCTTTGGGAAAAGGTGTTTATGTCGGCAAACAAGGGTTCGACCATGATTGAGGACGGCAGCAACTACGGCGACTTCCTGCTCAAGACGATTGAAGGAGCAAAGGATCAGTTCAAGGCAAACGAACTCAAACTGCTTCGCGAAGGAGCCGAACAGATCCGCGAGATAGAGGGTAAGCTCACGGTACTTGAGCAGAAGTATCCCGGATGCGGGAAAAAGCCATCCGATGGCGATATGAGCGTTCCTGCCGAAAACGGTAAACCGACAGGTAAAGACGACCTGATGAAATTCCCCGCATTTGAGGGTAAGGATCTTGACGGAAATGAAGTTAAGAGTAGCACTCTGTTTGCAGGAAACACCGTAACCGTAGTAAACTTCTGGTTTACCACATGTAGCCCCTGCGTTGGTGAGCTTGCAGACCTGGAAGCGCTGAACAAGGAGCTTGCCGAGAAGCGCGGCGCGGTAGTCGGCATCAATTCCTTTACGCTGGACGGCGACAAAGCGGCAATATCCGATGCAAAGAATATTTTGGCGAAAAAAGGCGTGACCTATAAAAATGTCTGGTTTGATTCCAAGAGTGAGGCAGGAACGTTTACCTCGGGACTGTATACATTCCCCACAACCTATGTTGTCGATAAGAACGGCAATATTGTAGGTGAGCCGATCGTTGGCGCCATAACCGGCAAAAAGCAGGCAGAAACGCTTCGGAAGCTTATCGATCAGGCTATTGCAAACAGTAAGGGATAATCGCGTTTGTTTCTGACCGCGTTTTCCGGAAGCGGAAAACAGCATAAGCAAGAAATGAAAAATGATTTCAAAAGAGTGTGTGCTATATCTCACATGATACGGTACACGCTCTTGCTTTATTTTCTTTTCAGTTCAACGCTGACGTTTCCTTCTTCGTCAATACAGCGAATTGTCAAGTGAAGTGCAACAAAATATTTAATTCTTGGTTCCACAAATCCGGAGCAGAATGAAAGTTTAAGACTTTGCGGGGTCTGGCGTTAATTAACGCCGGATTCCGCAAAAGTGTTTTCGTCGAGACGCGAGAATCCGAATCCGTCATTGCCTGAGCCGGCACTTAACCACATATGGGTGCTGTTTTATTTCGCCCGATTCCACACCCATGCGGTGGACATCTTCATAAATTTGTGATATAATTTCATAAAAAGACCTATCCGAACTGACTTTGATGCACTATAAGGGCGTAATGATCATTGCAACAACCGAGAAGGGAGAAAAAACTTGGACGGGAACAAAATCATTCCGTATATTGAACCGATATTTCGTTTTTGTTATAAGCGGTTATCAGATCGTTGTGACGCAGAGGATCTTGCTGGCGAGATTATTTGCTATATTCTTGACGGGATGAGCAAATATCATATCGAATCGCTTGACGCATGGGTCTGGCGCATTGCTCACAACAGATACGCCCGGTTCATTGACGCAAGAAATAAGGCTCCGACTGTATTGTCGTGCGACGAGCTTTTTGATATTGCGGATTATTCGGATGTTGACGAGGACAATACGCAGGAGCGATACGAAACTGTGTTCCGCTATCTGCACACATTATCCTCCGAGTATAAGAATATTTTTGTTGACTATTATATCGGCGAGATATCTGTCAGAAGTCTTGCCCGAAAGTATTTTCTCCCCGAAACGACAATCAAATGGCGACTGAATGTCGGGCGCCGGAAAATCAGAGACAGGATAGGAGAAAACAAAATGGATAAGGTTTATCAGAGAATCAATTGGCATACGACAGGGTGCAACGGAAATATGGATTCCGACGCATATCTTCACACACAGATTGCCCGCGCTATCTGCCTTGCGGCTTATGAAAAGCCGCTGACAGTAGAGGAGATCAGTATCAGAACGGGCATACCGACGATGTATATTGAGGACGAGCTGCCTCGTCTGGAATATGGCGACGCGATATGCAAGGTCGGCAACAAGTATGCAACGGATTTCATTATCTTCCGCCTGAAAGACAGGGAACAGACCGAGAAAGTGTCCGTCTCGGCGGTCAATATGCTTGCCGATAAATTTGAGGCTGTCCTGAAGGAAGCGGAGGACAAAATCGGCGCCGTCGGTTTTTACGGCAGCGATTTCGGCATAGGCAGACTTGGATATATTGTCGTTCCGTATATGCTCAGACACAGACTCCGCGATGTGAAAAACAATCGCTTAAAGCTTGAAAACGGGCCGTATCCTCCGAGAAAGGACGGCGGCTACGGCTGGTTTACCGTTGAAGAAACCGCAGACGAGACCGAAAACTGCGCCGAATATGATTCAGGCTGTAATGTTGCGATCAGCGAATCGCTGAGGATATATTATTATTGGATAGAAAAATATTTTGACTATGATGTTTATCATAACAACGGAATACGCCTGATGCTTGATTCCCGCGCTGTGAAAAAAGCGAAAAACGGTCTGATACCGGAAGATGTTCTGTCCGACGAGAAAGCGGCACACCTTGTCAAAAACAATCTGATAACGGCCTCCGAAGGCAGGTATTATCTCAACATCCCGTGTTTTACGGACGAGCAGTTTGAGAAGTTCGTTTCTCTCTTTGATATGACGGATGAAAAGATAAACGATCTCCTTGCCGAATGGATCAAAGATGTCCGCAAGAGCTTTGAGAGCTTTGTGCCGAAGCACCTGCGCGATCAGATCAATCAATGGATGAGCTGTTATCTGAATCAGATTATCGGATATGTTACAGACGAGCTGATCCGTCGCGGAGCTCTGTGCAAGCCCGACAGCGAAAAGCCCTTGACAAACGGAATATTCTGCGTCAAAGGGAAGAGCATCAATCCTTAAATAAATCCGGCGTGCGGCTGAGAAAATTCAAATTTCATATCCGTAGCCGGACAATCAAAAGACTCCTCCGCGATTTTCGGGGGAGCCTTTTTCAAAATGACAATATTGTTCGGGCGGTTACGGGGCTGACACGACGGCTTTCGCAAAATTTTTCAGGAAATTTTGGAGAGTATGAGAAAAAATCCGGAAAATTCCGACAGGCATTATTGAAGGTACTTTCAGAAACAGAGAAGAGGAGGCAATATGAGCAAGCTTGCAAAAAGGCAGGCGGTTATATCGGATGAGCAGATCGTCGAGCTGTATTGGCAGCGGGAGGAGTCCGCGATAGAGGAGACCGACAGAAGATACGGTCGGCTTCTTTTCGGAATCGCTTATAACATCCTGCATGACCGCTCCGACTCAGAGGAATGTCGGAATGACGCTTACCTCGACGTCTGGAATGCGATTCCGCCGACAAGACCTGCCGCATTTTCCGCATTCATAACACAGATCATGCGGCGCATTGCAATAGATCGTTACAGAGCGAAATCCTCCCGAAAACGGATCCCATCGGAGATGACGGTCTCAATGGAGGATCTTGAAAACAGCCTGCACAGCGAAAATTCCGTTGAAGCGGAGTATATTGCGGAGGAGGTCGGGAAGGTTATAAATGATTATGTGAAGACTCTGACCGAACGCCGGCGCTACATCTTCATTGATCGTTTTTACCTTGCGGAGACGGTCGATTCAATCGCCTCCGATCTTTCGGTTTCGGTGCACACGGTCTATCGTGAGATTGACAGGGTCAAAGCGGGCTTGAAATTACATCTTGAAAGGAACGGTATTTTTGTATGAACAGATATCTTCTTGAAGACACCATCGGTTATCTTGATGCCGGAGTTCTGGCGGAGCACCTGAAAATCAAAGAGGAAAAGCAAAGGGCAAAGCGCAGAAGAAATATCGGATGGGCTACGGCAATCATCGCCGCATGTTTTTGCTTTGCCGTTGTGGGGATTCCCGTTCTGATCAACATTTTCGGCGGGGCAAATGCGGAGGCGCCCGTCTCCGTGACATATTATACTGCCGCCGATATGAAAAATGCTTTGGGGAAAAATACGCTTTATTCGGACGAAATTCTGCTTTCGGACGGCGGGTCGATCGGGTCGATTATGATTTCGTATAAGAGTGACGACGCGGGAGAGCCGATTACGGAGAGACCCTTGCAGGTGCGCATAGACCAAAGGTGTGCGGGCTATAACGTCCGTTATTATATAATTCTCAACCGGGACAGCGTAAATGACAGCTATATCGGGGGCTATGTTGAGCAGGGGCTTTCGTTAACCGTGAACGGAACCGACGTTTATTATTGCAGTTATTACAACGGAAAATTCTATGAGGGGCAGGCGAAATTCGTTTATGACGGCGACCTCTATGTCATAAATGTTTTTTCTGAAGGCAAGGAAGTCGACGTCGGGAAAATAGCGGAAAGGCTGCTGTCGGCAGATGCGAAATAAATTCGTTTTGCGGCGAAATCGGAGCGTGTTTTCCGCATTTTTTGAGGTTATCCTGCATTATCACGCATAAAATTTGATTTTTGTATTGCTTTTTCCGGGCAAAGAGCGTATAATGTAATTCAATTGATATAAAAAAGGCGGAAAATGCGGAATGCGTTTTATCGATTATTCAGCCGCCGCAACGCTTTTCTCTTGACAGGACGATTATGAATATTCTCAAAACAATAAATCTTGTAATCGGGATCATGCTTCTCGTTTGCTATTTCTATCAATTTGTATATATACCGATAGTCATTTTTGCAAAGAACAAAAAGAAATATCCGAAGGGAATCCCGCATAAATTCGCATGTCTGATTGCGGCGAGAAACGAATCGTCCGTTATCGGAGATCTTCTCGACAGTATCAAAAGGCAGACATACCCCTCCGAATTGATTACGACATTCGTCATCGCCGACAACTGCACGGACGACACCGCGGAAATCGCGAGGGCGCACGGAGCCGTCGTCTATGAAAGGCAGAACAAGGAGCTCGTCGGTAAAGGCTATGCACTTGACGCGCTGATAAAATCGATCGGCAAAGATTACGGCGACGTATTTGACGGCTATTTCGTCTTTGACGCGGACAACATCCTTGATGAAAAATTCATCGACGAAATGAATGATGCCTTTTCAAGCGGATTTGAAATTGTCACGAGCTACAGAAACTCCAAAAATTACGGCGACAACTGGATTTCCGCAGGCTATGCGCTCTGGTATCTCCGCGAATCGAGATATCTCAGCCATGCGAGATCGATAATCGGGACGAGCTGTGCCGTTTCGGGCACGGGGTTCCTTTTCAGTCGCAAAGTGAAAAACAAGGCGGGCGGCTGGCCGTATCACCTTCTGACAGAGGATATTGAATTTTCCGTCGCGCAGATTACAGAAGGAGAAAAAATCGGATTTGCTCCGAATGCGGAGCTTTATGATGAACAGCCCGTCAGCTTTAAGCAGTCATGGAACCAACGTCTCCGATGGTCGAAAGGGTATTATCAGGTATTCGGCAGGTACGGAAAGAGGCTCGCGAAGGGGTCGCTCAAAGGGAGCTTCTCCTGCTATGATATGTCGATGACAATCATGCCTGCGGCAATTCTTTCAATCCTCGCCGCCCTCTGCAATCTCATTCTCGGGACGATGATTGCTGTCACGCAGGGAATAACGCCGGAGCTTGTGCGCCTTGTCATGGGCATGCTCTGGGGCTTATACGGAACGGTATTTATCATCGGCGCGATAACAACCGTAACCGAATGGAAAAAGATAAATCTTGACCCGTTCCGCAAAATTTTTTATATGTTCACTTTCCCGATATTCATGCTGACGTATATTCCGATCTCAATCGTTGCGATATTCAAAAAGGTTACATGGAAGCCGATAAAGCACCACGGCTCGAAAAGCAACCTCCGCGTGGCTGAAAAATAGGCATGCGGCACAGATCGGCTGCTTTTCCGGAAAACAATAAAACGCTCTTGCGAAATTTACATTCGTAAAATCAAAAAGCCACCCGGTTCGGGTGGCTTTTTGATTTTGTAAAAAATCAGTTGTTCTCAATGAATTCTGCCTTGCTGGGACCGTAATTGGATTTGATTCTGAATCCGCAGAGAGGAGTTTCAAAGGATTCCGTATATGTGCAGGAGTTGCCTGTTATTGTATACGTCGATTTTCCGCTTGATTTTGCGTTGTCATAAGCTGTAACAAATACGTTACCGTTTCCGCAGGTCATATTATAAGCGTTGTTTCCTTTGACGACAACGTTTGTTGTGATATCTGTTGTCGAATAGTTGTTGCCGACGGTATTGATGCTGAGAACGCCCTCTGCATTTGTAACCGTATTGCCTTCGACCGCGAGGCTTCCGGCTATGTCATCAATGCGGAAAGCATAGCTGTTTGCATTTTCAACCTTGCAGTTTTTGATTGAAACGTCGCGGCCCTTTCCGCAGAAAAGGGCATAGCGGATGTTTGTGAAGGAGCAATCTTCGATTGTTACCCCTTTTACATATGCAACGTCTTCTTTTTCAGAGATTGTGCCACTGACGCTGGCACCCTTGAGAGAGATGGCGTCGGGATACTTTTCGGTTGAACCGCTGAGATCAAAATTGCAGTTTACAAATTTTATATTAGAGCACTGTGAACGTCCCCAGGAAGATCCGTCCTGACCGAGAACGACTTTGTCTGTGAAGGTAATGCCGTCAAAAGTGATGTTGTCCATTGTCAGTCTTGTTTCAGAGCTGTTGCTTATGAGATAAACTCCGTCTACGGTTGCGCCGGGGGCTGCTTTGAAGGTAACGCCGCTTATTGACATCGGCTCTGTTGTCGTGACGGTATATTTTCCGCTCGCAAGAACGATCGTGTCACCTGCTTCTGCGGAAGCGATTGCTGTTTTGAGATCTTCACTGTTGCTTACGCCCGTTCCTTCAACAACTGTGTACCAAACGTCGCCGTTTGCCTTGGTCTCGCTGATGACGGAATAGCCTTCGGCTACGAAGTTTGTGCCTGCGCCTTCAGCCGCATTGTTTGCCGGATTGAAGTTTACAAATGTACCGCCCTTGACGATGATCTTTGCCGTGCCGTTGTTATAGCTTGCGTCGATACAGTTGAGTACATATCTGTAATCGTTTGTGTCGATATCGGGATAAACGCTGAAGAAACCGCCGTTTACGATAAGCGTGCCCTTTTCAACCTGGAAGGTTGTGCAGCCGCCGTAGTATGTACCGCCGTTGACGGTTACGGTGCTACCATTAACGACATTTGCAACAAAGGGACCGCCCGCATATGATGCGGAAGCATCGGTTTTGTTTGCACAGTAAATTCCGCCGCCGTTGCCCGCGTTGATCGTCGTGTCGGCGCTTATGTAAAGTGCTGCCCAGTTGCTTGAAGCCTCAAGCGAACCGGGAACCGTTATTGTCCCGTTAAGGTTGATTGTCGTGGGGACTTTGATTGTTGTGCGATCGGAGGCGCTCGTTTTTGTTTCGTCCGTTGTAAAGTCGGCTTCAACGGAAACATTTCCGCCTGCTTTGAGCGCGTCTCTGAGACCTGCCTCGTCGATTACGGGATAATATGTAGCGTCTTTATCATACGTATTGCCCTTCGAGTCGGACTCGTATGCGAGCTGTGTTGCATAAACCGTTATTGAAATTCCTTCGAGGGAAAGTCCCTTGTATTCGTTTCCGGCTGTTGCCTTCATCGTACCCGTGATTGTGATGAGGGCGGTCTCACCGACTTCCTCATCATCTGCGGTTGCCGTCTTGCCGGCGGGGAGGAGCTTGCCTGTGAAATTGTCAAGCGAAACTTCCGCGTCGCCCTTCTTGACCGTGAAGTCGATGGCATTGAGAAGAGTAGCGTCGCCTGTCAGTCCGCTGATAACGACCTTGTATTTGAGAGCGAGGTCGCCTTTGTTGGCAATTTTGAAGCTCTCAAGGTTGTATGTGCAACCCGGTTCCCAGAGAATCTTTTCGCCTGCGGGAGCTTCTGCAGATTTGACCCATTTGAGAGCTTCCGTGATCTTTTCTCCGTTTGCGTCGACGAGTTCAACATCGAGATTACCGGATTTGATTGTGTTGACATTTGCCGTTGCGGAGTCCGTAAACCATGCAAAAGTCGAACCTATGAGCATTGATACGCAGATGACCATCGAGATCACGCTGAGAAGCAATGCTCTTTTGGATGAGAATTCTTTCATGTCCTTCTCCTTATTCATAGATTTTTTGTCGTTTCAAGGGGGAAAACGTCATCCGCGAGGCGACATTCAAAGTCGGAAGACGTGCGGTTTCGACCGGGCGCCGCTTTGCCCCATAAATTCCGAAAAGGGCTTGAAAGCTATTTCCGTAGCGTCCGATGTATAGCCGAACGGTGCGCAATCCGCGAAAAGGCGAAAAAACGTAGCAACATCGGCAATATACATAGTAAATTGTATATCGGATTTTGAATTTTGTCAATGTTTCACGATGATTTTACGCGAAAACAATAATATTTTGCTCACAAATTGCAGTTGATCGAAAAAGATTTAGGCGAATGTCTGCCGCTGTTGCCCCCGGACAGTGTTGACGAAAGCTCGCCGGAAATGTTATTATAGAATTGCAAAAAAATTATCGCAACTTTTTCAAACCTTTTCCCGCTGTCGGCTGTCTATAAGTCGAGTGCTCAAAAATAAGCCGAAAGGAGATGACAAAAATGGTTTATATGCACGAAAGCGACGAGACCCTTGTTATGCTCACGCTTGCCGGAGAGCAGAGGGCATATGAGGTACTTGTCACAAGACATCAGAAAAGCGTCATCGCCGCCGCGAAAAGCATAACGCATAACAGTTTTATGGCGGAGGACTCGGCGCAGGACGCGTTTGTCACAGCCTGGATGAAGCTGAACACGTTGCAGAATCCGGAAAAATTCGTTTATTGGGTGTGCAGAATCGCAAAGAACTGTGCGCTGAACACCGTTGAGAGGTTCCGTGCGTTCATCCCGCTCTGCGATGTTGAAAACACGGCTGTCGCAACCGACGCGGACAGCAATCCCGAGGAAGCATTTGTCGTCTCCGAGTCGGAAACGGAAATCAATAAGCAGGTTGAAAGACTGCCGGAGAAGGTCAGGAAGATAATTTATCTTCATTATTATGACGGACTCTCGATAGCCGAGATAGCGGACAGGATGAGAATTCCGGAGGGGACGGTCAAATGGCAACTCTATGACGGCAGGAAACGGATAAGAAAGGAGCTTTGCGCTATGAATGAAAAAGAAAACGATAATCTGACGGAAAAGGTTATGAAAAAGGTTGAAGAGCTCAAGCTCTGGCAGCTGAAAAATAGCAAGGACGGATTTGAAAAGGTATATGCCGATGTGCTTTCCGAGGTTGAAAAGCTGCCGGAGTCCGGAAAGCGTTCTCACGCGCTCGCCGATGTGCTTATGCGGGGCTGGTGGTGGCTTCCGGGCGACAAAAACGACGCGCTCTTTGCAAGGATAAAAGAGGCGGCTGTGGCAGGCGGAAACGAAGAGGTTATGAGGTTCATCGCTATGCGAGAGGATAACCTCGTTCAGTTCGGCGGGGCAAGGGAAGACTTTATAAAAAACAGGCAGATACCTTATCTTGAAAAGGCGGGATTTAAGGAGACGCTGGCGTATGAGTGGCTTCAGCTCGGCAAAAGTTATGTTTGCAGCGGCTCTTTTGGCGATGCTAAGGCTGCGTTTGAAAAGGCGAAAGAGACCGTGCCTGAGGAGAACATATATCATTCTCTTGCAGATGAATCTATCGCGCTGGCGGACGTTATTGCCGGACTCGGAGGCGAAAACGAGAAGAGATACTGTATCGCGACGTGTGCGTTTGATATTCGCAGAATCGGCGGAGGGCTTTGCTTCTGGGGAACGGAATACGGCGTTTCAGAGGGCTGGATAACATCAACCCTTTACGGAGCGGACGATATTTTCCGCAATGCGTCGTATTGCGACGGAAATTTTCTCCCTTCGGTGCTTTCCCCGGGCGAAACGGTCACGGGGACGGACGGAACGACCGTCACATACGAAAGCGACGGAGAGACGGTCGAGACGCCTTGCGGCACGTTTGAAAACTGCCGCCTTGTAACAACAAAATATTATGACGAATACGAAGGACTCCGAACCTTCAGAACATATTATAAGGACGGGGTCGGTATTGTAAAGCAGATAATTTCCGGCTTTCCCGCTTCCGAGGAGAGAATCCTCTGCGGCTTCAGAATTGCCGGAGGAGATGGAATTCTTCCGCTCGCCGTCGGCAACAGCTGGGAATACCGCTCGGATTACGATGACGATACCGTCAGACTGCACCTGCGCTTTGCGGTAACGTCGGCGACGGAGACCTCCGCCGTCATTGTGTCGAGAAAGGAATCCGAACGCCTGAAATATGATGACAATTCCTGGATGGATATGATGCGCCTGATACGCAGTGACTATTGGACGCAGGAAAACGGAATCGGAGATATTTCGCACGCCATCGATCGGGCGGAGGCGCTTGCGGACACCCCATTCCGCAAAGCGTTTACAAAGGCTGCGATCTCAGTTGCCCGAAGGATAAAGGAAACGGACGCAAAGGCAACGCCGGACGCAAAGGCAACGGGGCACTGGAACTTCTTTGTCTATGGAAACGTGCGGAAAAAAGACGGCCGGGCAGATATAAAACGCAATGGGGGCTGGAGCTTTGAGCTGAAAAGCACAAATGACAGCGTCGGCTGCAATATGACGCTTTATAACGATGTTTACGGTTTGCTTTCGTCTTCGGCAAACGCATTATGGTCCGACGAGTGGCGCATCGGCGCCGAGCCGACCGTCGAATTTGACGGTGTAGATCATATAAAATCGAACATCCGTTGCGAAAAAAGCGATCCGATAACGACGAAAGCCGGCACTTTTGAAAACTGTATCAGGTTGACGATAAACACGACGGGGTTTGAAAACAGCATAGGACATCAATACAGGGGCTTCGGAAAAACATATTATTTTGCGGAGGGCATCGGCATAGTGCGCGCGGATTTTGAATGTCTCTGCGGAGTAAAAACCGTCACCTATGAGCTTACCGAATACGAAGGCACGGGAGAAGGGTATATGCCGCTTGAGGACGGGATGATGCGTCGGTACGACGGTATGGACATACCGGACGGATACGTTTCTTACGCTGTCTATACCTATGCAAAGGGAGATGACGGAGAGCTTGTCATCTTTGAGGACAGATGCGGAATTAGCATAACGCCGCCCCGTATGACGGACTACTGCGATATATATGACGAGCTTCGCGAGGAGGAGTTATGGCAGAGCAAAGAACACTGGAGGTCAAGAGCGCTCCGCGACGTGAACAACCTTCGCATAATGGTGCATTATCTTGAACGCAACCAGAGGTATATCGCAAAGCCGGACAGAGCCGTGGCGTGGCATAAGCACGTTATAAAGCTGCTTGAGAGCTTCGGCGATGACGGCGAGGTTCCGCCGGCGTGGAAAAAGAAATATTACCGCTCGCATTTCATATGCGGAACGGCGCTTTTCGGAGCGGGCAAAAGAGACGAGGGCTTTGAATATATCGAAAAAGCCTTTGAACTCTGCAAACAGGTTGCCGAGGTTCCGGAAAATGAGCCGCTTGACGTCGGCGCAGAGCACCTTTTCGGAGGGATAAAGCTGATTCCGGCAACGGGCGTTATCGTTCTTCCGGACGGAGGAAAAGACATCTGCAGCGAGTGGCCGTACTATTTTTCTTCCGGCTATATGTATTACGCTATGACGGCGAAGCGCGGCTGGGAATGGTTCAATTCCGTCCGCGGAGACGAGCGTTTCATAGCGCTTATTGAACGCGCACGAAAGCTCGCCGAGGAAGAGAAGAACTGAATATATCAAAAAAGCACCTGCGCGGCGGGTGCTTTTTGTTCGTAATCGGTCGATAGGGAAAACGAGTTGCTTTGAAAAAACGGATTTTTGCATTTGCGATTTTTCTAAATTACAAAAATAATAAAAGTTTTTTGTGCAACTTGACGATAAAACAAAAAAATAATCGAAAAAAATCGTCAAAACATTCAAATAAAGATTGACAAACTATGAACACAATGATATTATTATAGTACACAAAACGGTATTATCACCCGACGGGTGCTAATATAAATAAATTTAAGTTTTGGAGGCTATATGAAAAAAATAGTATCGTTGACCCTTTCACTCATTATGGTTCTCTCCTGCCTTGCTTTCGCTTCCTGCGGAAAGCAGAAGAGCGAAGTTCAGAAGATCATTGATCAGGCTCAGACAATGACCCTCGAGGAGCTTGCGCTCAAGGCTTATGAGGAATCAAACGGAAAGACATTCTCGGCAGTCGGTAACTCAAGCCGCGGCAAGACAGCGCTTCCTTTCTTTATCGAATACGTAAACGAAGTCGCTAAGAAAAACGGCAAGGGCGAATACAAGCTTGAATATGCTTGGCAGCAGCCGAAGAACAATACGATTTTCGAAATGCTCGATACCGACGCAAAGAAGTCGCAGGGACAGTTCTCTATGACTCTTATTCAGGACGGTAACCAGATTGAAAGCAAGATGGTTCAGACAGGCATTCTCGATACATTCATTCCGAAGGAATGGGCTGAAGCAAACAAAACAACGGTTGAAAAATACAAAGGCTATCTTGCACTTCAGACGCTGAACAAGGTATTTATGTTCAACAGCACGGGAGACAAGAAATACGATAACGTATGGGATTTTGTCGCTGAAGGCGAACACGGTCTCTTTATGGATATAGACTCTGAGATCGTAGGCAGAAACTTCCTCTATATGCTCACAAAAGACGAATACGCAAACAATCTCAAAGAGGCTTATGACGCTCTTGACGCAAAGGACAAAGCGTATGTTGACAAGGCTGTAACGGCTGTTGAAGCTAAGGCTAAAGAACTCAAGCTCGGCGACAACGGCAAGTATGCTCTTGCATGGATTAAGCTCTGGGTTGAAAGCTACAGTGCTCAGACAGACGATGGTCCTATCTGCAACATGCTTGTTGATAAGTCCGCAAAGGATCAGTTCGGTCTTCTCGTTTATTCGAAACTCCGTTCCGTTACAGAGTCCGACTCCGTTTCAAAGAACAACGTTAAAGTTGCCGCTTATGAAGACGGTTACAAGGGTCTCGGCGGTTACGGTTACTGCCATTACCTCTTTGTTACGGATAACAGCCCGCTTCCGTGGACAGCTTGCGCTTTCATCGCGTATATGACATGCACGCAGAAGGGCTTTGAGGCTTGGGGCAAGGATATCGGTGGTTACTCATCCAACCCCGTAGTTGCTGCTGAAAACGACAAGGCTCATCCCGATCACGTAACAGGCGAAAAGGACGGCGCGGTATATGACGTTCTCAAAGACCGCGGCTTCGGCTGGTGGGAAGGCAGACTCGCTATCGAGGATCCCGAATACTGCGCAAAGGTTGCATACACCGTCGGATCATGGATAGACACTCTCAAGAAGTACGGTAAATAATCAACCGATCAAACTCCGACAAAAAACAAATCTGATTATCTGCACGGAGCCGAGAAATATCTTGGCTCCGTGCCGGAGGTTTTATGACAAATAATACCGGATATCAAAAATCGAACGCAAGGCGGATTCGGTCAAACAAGCTGAAGACATTTTTCATGCAGCCGCATAACATAATTCTTGTTGTGATGGGTGTTTTATGCACTATAACGACGGTTACGCCGATTATAGCGATAGTTGAAGACACGCTCAAAGTCCACAGAGGAACAATTGAGACGTGGTGGGCGGGGAAGCCTTCCGGCTATTCCTTTGTAAACTATATTCAGCTTTTCACGGGTGAGCTTGCGAAAACAAACCTTTGGACTCCGCTTCTGAACACGGTCGTCGTTGCGTTTTTCTCATGCTTTACGGCGATACTCTTCGGCGGACTTTTTGCCTTCCTTGTGACAAGGACAAACCTCAAATGCAAAAAGTATCTGAGTTCAATATTCATCTTTCCGTATATCATGCCGCAGTGGACGCTGGCAATGGTATGGAGAAACCTTTTCAACAGTAACGCTGTGACACATACGAGCGACGGACTTTTTGCTGCGCTCTTCAATATTCATATGCCCTCGTGGTGGTGTCAGGGAATTTTCCCGTGCGTTATAGTGCTCGGACTGCATTATTCCGCGTTTGCGTATATCCTTATCGGCGGTATTTTCCGCAATATGGACGCAAACCTTGAAGAGGCGGCGACGATACTCGATACGCCGAAGCATAAAATAATGTTCCGTATAACCCTTCCCATGATAAAGCCTGCCATTCTTTCAACGGTGCTCCTTGTGTTCGGAAGCTCGATGGGAAGCTATCCCGTTCCGCATTACCTCGGTCTTTCGACGCTTTCGACGAAATATATCAGCATGAAGGGCACATACACGGGCGAGGCGAGCATACTTGCCGTTATAATGATGGTCATGGGTGTTATAATTCTTATCCTCAACCAGCAGAGCCTGAAGAGCAGAAAGAATTATACAACGGTTACGGGCAAGTCCGGTCAGATATCGAAAATTAACCTCGGCAAAGCGGGGAAATATATAATCGCGATAGTTCTTATAATATTGACGTTCTTTACGAGTATTTATCCGATAATCTCGTTTGCGTTTGAAACATTCCTTCCGAACCCCGGGGATTACAGCTTCCTCAAAACATGGGATCCTTCAAACCTCACGACAAAATGGTGGCTCAACAACGACCCGAAGGGCGAATACGGAATGTATGGTCAGCTCGGCATGCTCTATAACTCAACGATCTGGTCGTCATACAAGGGAACGATGATTGTTTCCGTTCTCTGCGCGCTTGTTGCGGGAACCCTCGGAACGCTCATCGGCTATGCCGTATCGAAAAAGCGCAGAAACAAGTTTGCAAACTATGTAAACAATATAGCGTTTATCCCGTATCTGCTCCCGTCGATTGCCGTCGGCATTGCATTCTTCAAGCTGCTGTGCAACGAATATTTCAGCCTGTACAACACTTATGCATTGCTTATAATCGTCGGAACGGTGAAATATATTCCGTTCGCAAGCCGTTCGTCGCTAAACTCCATGCTTCAGCTCAGCGGCGAGATTGAAGAGTCGGCGATTATTCAGGATATACCATGGATAAAGAGAATGTTCCGCATTATTATTCCGATACAGAAAACGTCAATTCTTTCGGGATATCTTCTCCCGTTCACAACATGTATCAGAGAGCTGTCTCTGTTCATGATGCTCAGCGGTATCGGGACGATACTTTCAACAACCATGGACTATTTTGATGAAATGGGGCTTGCCGCATTTTCGAGCGGCATGAACCTTATTCTGATAGTCACTGTGCTTATATGTAACGCCGTCATAAACAAGCTGACAGGCGCAAGTCTTGACAAAGGAATCGGAGGTTAATTATGCCGGAAATCATTCTTACAGATGTTACAAAAAGATGGGGCAATTTCTATGCCGTTGAACATCTTGACCTTAAAATAGAGGATAACGCTTTCGTTACGTTGCTCGGACCCTCCGGATGCGGAAAGACAACAACTCTCCGTATGATAGCGGGTCTTGAAACGCCGACAAGCGGCAGAATTACTATCGGCGACAAGGTTGTTTTCGATAGTGAAGAGGGAATAAACGTCCCCGCAAACAAAAGAAAAGTGGGCTTTCTTTTCCAGAACTATGCGCTCTGGCCGAATATGACGGTATATCAGAACATTTCGTTCGGACTTTCCAACATAAAAGAAGCGCTCCCGAAGATATCGTTTGAGGCGAGAGAGGCAAATAAACTCGTGGCTATCCTCTCCCAGCCCGAAAAGCTCGTTTCGCTCCTTGGCGAATGTCTCGGCAAGGACGGCGCGGTCGACGCGGAAAAAGCACAGCTCAAGCTCATAGACACATATATCATCTCTGCATTCACCGCAAAGAAAATACTTTCTTACGGGTTTGACAAAAACTCCGATCCTGCTACGCTCGCAAAGAGCATTACAGACTCGCTCATGGCAAAGATTGCGGACGAAGAGGCTGTCGCCGCAAAGAACGGCTGCACGCTGAGTCCCGATTTTGAATATGTAAAGGACGGGGAAGTTGTCACCACGGTGAGAAAACTTACGAAAGAGGAAGTTGACCTTTCCGTTCGCAGAGTTTCGAGAATAGTCAAGATAGGCATGTTCATGGATCGTTACCCAGCGGAGCTTTCCGGCGGTCAGCAGCAGAGAGTTGCAATCGCGAGAACGCTTGCTCCGGAGCCGACGGTGCTCTTCATGGACGAACCGCTTTCAAACCTTGACGCAAAACTTCGCCTTGAAATGAGAAGTGAGCTTCAGCGACTTCATCTTGATACGGGCAGTACGTTTGTATATGTTACGCATGACCAGATGGAGGCAATGACGCTCGCGACCAAGATATGCCTTATCGACAACGGCGTGCTCCAACAGTATGACGCTCCGCTTACGGTTTACGGCAAACCTGCAAACACGTTCGTTGCGGACTTCGTCGGAAATCCGCAGATAAATTTCATAGAAGCGGAAGGCGGACAGGCGGGCGAGGGAATTGAAGTTTCCATTCTTGAAAACGCGGCTCATGCAACGTTCCGCTCTGTCGGACTTGACCTTGCCGAATGGCAGAAAAACGACAAGGCGATTGACAGAGCCAAAGAGGAGCTCAGAATCGAAAGGGCACGCGATAAGAAGAACGTCGAAAAGGGCAATAAGGATGTCAAATTCAGATGTCGTATAGCCAAGGTTGTGGAAACGGAAATCGAAGACGAAAAGCCCGCAACGGAGAGAGACTTCATAATCGGCGTCCGTCCCGAGGCGATAAAGATATCCGATGGCGGCAGGCTGGAAGGCGAAATATACAGCGCCATGCCGACAGGTATGGAAACGACCGTCAGAATCAGGGTCGGAAACCTTCTGCTCACGGGTGTTATATTCGGCGGAATAACTTATGGCATAGGTCAGACCGTCCGTTTTGACATAACAGGCGACGACATAATGCTGTTCAGCGCCGAATCTGGCAGACTCATTGCGACAGGCTCGCTTGACGTAAGATAAGATGTTCAAAAATAAAAAAAGCACTTCGGATGAAGTGCTTTTTTATTTTTCCTGTTTAACCTCTCACACAATACGCAGGATCGATTTTGCAGAGCTCTTTGTAGGTATCGATCTCGGCGATGTCGTCAAAGGTACATTCACGGACTGTTATTTTGTATTGGTCGGGGAAGTAATCGAAGGCGACCTGATCCCAATAGCGTTCTTTGCCGCCGGGGGAGTCATATACCTGTTCGATATGCTTTGCGAGGCGTGCGCCGTCTGCGTCGTTCCAATATGATATGCCGAACATATGGAAGCAATTCACGCCCCCGATTGACATTTTGGATATATATCCGTTTTTGCAGGTGAAACACCAGTCGTCCGTTTTTTCGACGGGAACGCCGAGGTAATTCGTCGAATATTGATACTTCTTTATAAGGTCATGATTATAGAGGAGCAGGTCTGCTTCGCATATGTATGTGTTTTGCAGATGACTGCGTGCGCACATTACCGACGAAATATTGTTCGCTTCGTTATAAAAGGGATTTTCGATGAGCTTTATTGTCGGATATTTTGCAAGAAGCTGGTCGAATTGCTCAGAAAGGTAACCGCGGACAAGATATATTTCCGTTATTCCGACGCCGACGATTGCGTCAAGAAGGCTGTCTATAATGCGTTTGCCGTTTACACGGACGAGGGGCTTCGGAGTGTTCAGAGTTACCGGAACAAGTCGCGAGCCGAATCCCGCCGCCATTATTACCGCACGCTTGACGCGGTACGGTTCAAGCGCGTCGAGCCCCGCCTTTGTTACATTCCCGTTTTTGCAATAGCCGAGGGAAATGAGCTCATTTGATATCTTGTTTACAGCCCCGAGTGACATCCCCGCTTTTTTTGCCAACGCACGCTGGGTCGACGCGGGCGAATGTTCCATTTCGGAGAGCAGATCAAACTGTTTTTTTGTCAGCATAAGCTTACCTTGATCCCGATCTGCGGAATTTGCCTTTGAGCAGACCGATGATACCTTTCATCAGAAGATTTACGAAAAGAATTATAAGTGCAACTATCGCAGGCGGCGCAAGCGACGTCTGAGACGCGTCAAACTGCGGAAGCATGAGAGCGAAAAGCTCGGTTTTGTAATTGGTGAGGAATGACACTGCGGAAATCGTCATCATTGAGTTGACGAAGAAATACGCAAACATTTCGCAAAGGGTTCCTGCTGTCTGCGGAATGATTACGTCACGCAAAAGGCGCACCTTGCCTATTCCGAGCGTCGCGCCGACGGCTTCGAGCTCCGGCGGGAGCTTGCGCAGGCTGTTATAGACCATGAGATAGGGCGAGGCGAAAAAGTGTATTATGTTTACGAGAATTATAATTGCAAACGTGCCGTAAATAAATGACGTTTTGAAGAACAGCACATACGAAAGACCGAGCACTATACCGGGGATTGCGAGAGAGGTTATCGAAAGCAGGTGAAGGGCTTTCGAGGCGGGAGACTTTATTCTTGCCGTCACATACGCGCAGACAAACGCGCAGAGCGTACCGACCAGCGCCACTATCAGCGCAACGATAACCGAGTGCGAGAGGTATTCAAGTCCGTTTTTGCTGCCCATTACATAAGAAAACTGGCGAAGCGAGAAGGACTTGTCGATGGGGTAGTTTTCCGAAAGTGCGACGGGGATAAAGGAAAGTATCGGAAGAAGCACAGCGGCGACTATGATGCAAAGAATGACGCAGGCAACTATCCTTTTTGCTTTCGACTCATCCGTGCCGAACGGCTTTACCGTCGTATTTCCGACTCTGTCCTTTCCGGAAAGAAGGTCGAAAAGAAATGCTATGGCGGCGGGGAGGAGAAGTATCAGCCCGAAAACGCTGCCCTTGGCGTAATTCATTCTGTGTATTGCCTCCTCATACATGAGCACGGGGAGCGTTTTATACATTCCGCCAACCATAAGCGGCACGCCGTAATCCGTTACAATAGCAGTGAATACCGCGAAGATGACGCTTATCATCGGTTTTTTGAGATACGGAAGAGTTATCGCGAAAAAGCGGTTTTTCTTCGGTATTCCGAGGGCTTCCGCCGCTTCGTAAGGGGTGCTGTTCTCGTAGCGGAGAATGTCCGATATCATAAGATAGGCTATCGGAAAGGCATACATCATCGAGCCGAAAACTATGCCCCAGAAACCGTAAATGCTGCCTTTCAGCCCGAGAAGATTTTTAATTATGCCGTTGTCGCCGAAGAGAATTATAAGCCCCGTTCCGTGAGAAATTGACGGGATGAGCATGGGCATGACGAGGAGGACGTCGAACACGGCTGTGTGACGCAGCCCCGCGCGGTTTACACACCATGCCGCGGCAAACGCAAGCACTATCGAAAACAGAGTTGCCGTGACGGACACTTTTATCGAGTTCCATATCGCCGGCACCGTCTGCGGATGGGAAAAAATCGCGTTCCAGTCCGCATTTTTCAGATTTGTCATCACCGCGATGAGCGGGAGAAGCACGGACACAAGGAAAAACAGTCCCAGAATCACAGAGGTGACCGTTCCGAAAACGCGACGGCGATTATATGTGTTTGATTTCATCTTTTACCTCCGCCGTTATTTCATATAGCGGGAGAGCGAGTCGATTTTCGCTTTGAGATTGCTTATGACAAAGTCCTTTACGTAGTTGTCGGCGGGACTTGCGAGAATTTCCTCCGGCGTTGCAAGCTGATGAATTCTTGCCTCGCCCATGACCATAATCCTGTCGGAAAGAGCAAATGCCTCCTCCTGGTCGTGCGTGATATAAATCATCGTTGTGCCGAATGACTTCTGAATTTCCTTCAACTGGACGCGGAGAGAAAGCCTTGTTGCGACGTCGAGTGCGCTCATGGGTTCGTCGAAAAGGATAATTTTCGGGCGCAGGGCGAGCGTTCTTGCAATGGCAACTCTCTGCTGCTGTCCGCCGGACATTTCCGAGGGGTATTTGTTCATATGCTCCGAAAGACCGACGAGGGAGAGAAGCTCTTTTGCTCTTTCGTTTGCCATGGGCTTTAAGTCAGGCTTGAATTTCATCGCATATGAGACGTTTTTTTTCGCCGTCATATTCTCGAAAAGGGCATAATTCTGAAAAACTATGCCCATTTCACGCGAATCGGGGGAGGCTTTCGTTATGTCCCTGCCGTCGAGAAGAATACTTCCCGAATCCGGGGCAAGAAGCCCTATCAGTATGCGGAGAAGCGTGGTTTTTCCGCAGCCGGAGGGACCGAGAATCGAAAGAAATTCTCCGTCCTCAACGGAAAAGCTGACATTATCCAGCGCCAGCTTACTTTTATAATGCTTTGTAAGCCCGTTTATCTTTAATATTTCCATGCGTCAAGTAATTTTTCCTTAAGTTTTACGTCGTCAAGCCCTGTCATATCAGCATATTTGATATTTTCGGGGAAGTTCTTCTTTGTGTAGGTTTTATCTTTATATATCTGTTCGGGAGCGTAAAGCTCTTTGTCCTTCGGGGTGACGTCTGTGAGAAGGTATGCAAAGACTTTCTGAATATCTTCGTCGTTTTCCTTGCCGGAGATTATTGCGCTTGAATATACGTTATAGGGGGCACCTTCGTTGAAATATACGATATCATAGTCTGCTCCCGCAGTTATTTCGTCAACACCCTGCCAGGTCATACAAAGACCGATTGCCGCCTCGCCGAGCTTGAGAGCCTTTACGGGACCGGAGCCGGAGGACGTATATCCTGCGCCGGAGAGGTTCTTTGCAAGTCCGTCAAAATATTCGATAGCCTTTGCCTGTCCACGGGTGTTTACCATATTGAGATAGAACGAATATCCCGTGCCGGAGGATTTGGGGTTCGGCATAGAGATGAGCCCTTTGTATTCGGGCTTGAGAAGGTCATCATAGGACGCCGGAACGGCAAGTCCTTTTTCCTTCAGTATCTTTTTGTTCACGACAACCGCTCCGCTTGTGCGCACAAAGGGAACATAGCGATGAGATTCGGGAACAAGCTCGGGAAGATATTTGTCAAAATCGACGCCGGGCAGACCATCGAGTTTTGCGACAGTATCGCCGACGGCTTTCATAAACGTGTTTTCAAGCTCCATAACTATGTCGCAGTCTGTTTTCGTGCCTTCGCCTGCCAGCTTTGCGGCAAGCTCGCCTGTGGATTTATACTGGATGACTATTTTATATTCGGGAAATTTTTCATCAAGCATTTTCTGCGCATTTTCAATGCGGAAGTCTTCGCTGGTTGCATAAATCGTTATCGTTTTTTTCTTCTGAGAGCACGAAGCGAGCACGGAGAGCGCGGAGAATATTGCCGCAACGACAAGGATAAGTGATAAAATTTTTTTCATAATAAACTCCTTTGGACTTTGATAAATGTTCAGCTTTGCGCCTGTGACGCGAAAACTTGAACACATTATATCATTTATTACGCTATTTGTCAAGGCACTTTTGATATTATATAATAAATTTTGAACATTTATCGCACGTGCATATCTGAATAAAAAATATTCGTCCGACTATTGCAAAAGCCGCTCGGAAATGATATAATTCGGTCGTAAAAAACAAAAATATAAAAATTGAGGACTTATGAACGAAATAATAAAAGCAATGGAAGAGCGGAGAAGTATCAGACGCTTCAAATCGGAACTTCCGAAGGAAGAGGATATAGCGCAGATTGTCGAGGCGGGACTTTACGCCGCCAGCGGCAGGGGCAGACAGGCGACCTTGACGATCGCCGTTACAAACAAAGCCCTGCGGGACAGAATCTCCGAGGCAAACCGCAAAATCGGCGGCTGGGACGAGGGCTTTGACCCGTTCTACGGTGCGCCGGTGATACTCATAGTTCTTGCGGATAAGAGCTGCAACACATATATTTATGACGGTAGTCTTGTTATGGGAAATATGATGCTCGCCGCACACTCTCTCGGTCTCGGCAGTATATGGATACATCGCGCAAAGGAAGAATTTGAGCTTCCCGAATGGAAGCAACTCCTCTCCGACCTCGGCGTCAGCGGCGAATGGGAGGGTATCGGTCATTGCGCCGTCGGCTATGCCGACTGCGATCTGCCGAAAGCTGCCGAAAGAAAAGACGGAAGAGTAATCTGGGTCAGATAAGTCGGTTTTTGAGGAGAAGCATATGAATATGACAGTATTTTACGGGATACTCATTCCGTTTTCGGGCACGGTGCTTGGGTCTGCGTGCGTATTCTTTATGAAAAACAAGCTGAACGAAAAGCTGCAAAAGGCATTGACCGGCATGGCGGCAGGGGTAATGGTTGCGGCGTCTATATGGAGTCTGCTTGTTCCGTCTATGGAACAGTCGACTCATATGGGGAAGTGGTCTTTCGTTCCTGCGGCGGTCGGCTTCTGGGTCGGTATTTTGTTCCTTCTCGGGCTTGACCGACTTATTCCGCACATACATCTGAACAGCAACAATTCGGAAGGCGTTCAGAGCCGTCTGAAAAAAACCGTTATGATGCTTCTGGCGGTCGCGCTGCATAACATTCCGGAGGGAATGACGATAGGTGTTGTTCTTGCCGCGTTTATAACCGGTAAAGCAGACATAACGGCAGCAGGCGCACTTGCGCTTTCCATCGGTATGGCGATTCAGAATTTTCCCGAGGGCGCGGTGATTTCAATGCCGCTCAAAGCCGAAGGAATGAAAAAGTCAAAGGCATTTGTCGGCGGGGTGCTTTCGGGAGTGGTTGAGCCGATAGGCGCGATAATAACCGTCCTTGCGGCAAACGTCGTTGTTCCCATATTACCGTATCTGCTCAGTTTTGCGGCAGGCGCAATGATTTATGTCGTTGTCGAGGAGCTTATTCCCGAAATGTCAAGTGGGGAACATTCAAATATCGGAACGGTATTTTTTGCCGTCGGGTTTACTTTGATGATGACCCTTGACGTTGCGCTCGGATAAAAATACATAAAAAACGCACCTGTGAAGGTGCGTTTTTCCTTTTCAGCCGCCGAGATAGGCTTTTTTGATATCATCGCTTTCGGAAAGCTCCTTTCCGGTTCCCGAATAAGCGATTGCGCCGTTTTCAAGCACGTATGCTCTGTCCGATATGGCGAGCGACTTGCTTGCGTTCTGCTCGACGAGGAGTATCGTTGTGCCGGTGCTGTGAAAATGCTTTATTATATCAAACACCTGATCGACAAGAAGCGGGGAAAGACCCATAGACGGCTCGTCCAGCATAAGCAGCTTAGGATGGCTCATCATCGCTCTGCCCATTGCAAGCATTTGCTGTTCGCCTCCGGAAAGCGTGCCTGCAACCTGATTTTTTCTCTCGCCGAGGCGAGGGAAGATCGAATAGATCTCTTCAATATCGCGCTTTACAGCCGCCTTGTCTTTTTCAATATATGCGCCCATAAGCAGGTTTTCATATACCGTCAGCTCCGCGAAGATTCTTCTGCCTTCCGGAACCTGCGTCATTCCCATTCTGACTATCTTATGAGCGGGCAAGCCCGTTATGTTGTGCCCGTCATAGGTGATGGTGCCGCTTTTGGCATGTATAAGACCCATAATGCTTTGCATTGTGGTTGTTTTTCCTGCGCCGTTTGCGCCGAGCAGAGTGACTATTTCCCCCTCACCGACTTCAAACGAAATGCCCTTGAGGGCTCTTATGACGCCGTAATAAACTTCAAGATTTTCAACTTTAAGCAGTGCCATTTTTGTCCCTCCTCAGTTTCCGAGATATGCGCGGATGACTTCCGGATTGCTCAGAACCTCGTCTGCCGTGCCGGTTGCGAGCATCGTTCCGAAATTGAGAACAGTTATCTCGTCACAAAGTCCGGAAACGAATTTCATATCATGCTCAATGAGCAGAATTGTCACATCGAATTTATCCCGTATAAGGCGTATCGTGGCCATAAGCTCCGCAGTTTCGCTCTGGTTCATTCCCGCGGCGGGCTCATCGAGAAGCAGAAGGCGGGGCTTTGTCGCAAGCGCACGGGCTATCTCCAGCTTTCTTTGCTTGCCGTAGGGAAGGTTGCAGGCGAGATTGTTGCGCTCGTCGAGCAGACCGAAAATATCAAGAATTTCTTTTGCGCGCTCGCGCATTGCCTTTTCGACGCGGAAATGGCGCGGGAGACGGAAAAAGCTCTCAAAAAGCGAGCATTTGTATTCCGGCTGATTTGAAAGTCCGACCATAACGTTGCGGACAACTGTCATATTGTTGAAAAGACGGATGTTCTGGAACGTTCTTGCAATGCCTTTGCGATTTATCGCTTCCTGATGAAGTCCTTTAAGCGACTCTCCGCAGAGGAAAAAGTCGCCTTCCGTCGGCAGGTAGACGCCTGTCAGCATATTGAAAACCGTCGTTTTTCCCGCCCCGTTCGGACCTATGAGTCCGTATATCTGTTTTTCCTTTATTTTGAGGTTGACGTTCTGCGAGGCTTTCAGTCCGCCGAAGGAAATGCCGAGATTTTTTGTTTCGAGAATGTATTCGGACATTATTTATCTCCTTTCGACGGTTTATCCGGCGTGAATTCGTTCCCGACCTTGAGGTCGACGGAAAGAATTTCGTCCATTTTGATTTTTGTCGGCACTTTGTCCCAGCTGGCGGCGTCGTCTTTGACGATCGACGGATCGTTTTTCGGAGGGAATATATGCGCCGTGATGTTGCGGAAGTTGTATTTTTCTCTGAAACCCTTGAGTGCGGGAGCGTTGTTATAAATAACGATGACGATAAGAATAAGCGCATAGAGCAAATCTTTGAGGACTGCAAAGTCGCCTGTCAGCACCGTGCGGAGCTTTTCATTGAGTATCGTTATAAGCGTTGCGGCGAGAATTGAGCCGTTTATCGAGCCCATTCCGCCGAGAACGACCATAACGAGGATTTCGATTGAATAATTATATCCGAACTTCACCGCCTGAACGGAGGAATTCGTATAGCTGAACATAACGCCCGCTATTCCCGCGAAAAATGCGGAAATCATAAATGCGACGAGCTTGTACTTCGTAACATTTATTCCTGTCGCTCTTGCGGCAATCTCGTTATCGCGTATGGCGGTTATCGCTCTGCCGTGCTTGCTTCTCATAAGATTCTGAATTATGAGGAGTGTGAAAAGCACGAGCGCAAACGCAACGATGAAGAACGAATTTTTGTTCGGGCGGTTCGGGGTTGAAAGTCCGAGGTTTCCGCCGAATGTCTCCGACTGCTGGAAAACGACCTTAACAATCTCTCCGAATGCAAGGGTTACGATTGCAAGATAGTCGCCCTTGAGGCGCAGGGCGGGCAGTCCGACGAGAAAGCCGAACAGTGCCGCGCAACCGCCGCCGACGAGCAGTGCAATCAGCATTGTGATTATGCCGTTGCCCATAACGGGGACGAGCAGGGAAGCGACCTTGCCGCCGAGGTATGCGCCGATGCACATAAATCCCGCGTGACCGAGGCTCAGTTCTCCGAGAAAGCCGACAACAAGGCTCAGCGAAACGGCGAGAACGATGCTTATCGCAATTTTTTCAAGCAATATGGTCGAAGAGGATTTAAGCCCTCCGGTGGCGGATATGATTGCGAAAACGACCGTCACAATCGTTATGACGATGTAGTTTATATAGTGTTTCCACTTGAATTTTTTCATTTTTTCCGAGAAGCTGCTCATTATACCTTCTCCCTTCTTTTCTTGCCGAGAATTCCCGTCGGTCTTACAAGAAGAATGATTATAAGAATGGAGAATTCTATTGCGTCCTTATAAGGAGCGATTGCCGCAAACGAATCGCATATGCTCTCTATCATACCGAGAACGATGCTTCCGAGCATTGCGCCGGGAATCGAGCCGATACCGCCTATGACAGCCGCCGTGAACGCCTTGATTCCGGGCATTGCGCCGAATGTGTTATATATATAAGGTGACTGGAGCAGATAGAAGAGTCCCGCAAGAGCGGCGAGCGCAGAGCCGATTGCGAACGTTATGGTTATTATACTGTTTACGTTTATGCCCATGAGCTGCGCTGCGCCTCTGTCCTCCGAAACAGCGATCATCGCTCTGCCGGTTTTGCTGTATTTGACGAAGAGCGAAAGCGAGATCATAACGACTATCGACGCCGCGAGGGTGACAACAGTTGACACTTTTATGCTGACCGCGCCCAGGCTGATTTTTCCGAGGTCGGGAACGGAGACGAATTTCGTTGCCGATTTGAAGATTATCTGCGCAAGGCTCTGAAGCAGATAGCTTACGCCTATGGCGGTTATGAGTACCGCGAGAGGGGAGGCGCCGCGCAGAGGCTTATACGCAATTTTTTCAACGATTACGCCGAGCAGCGTACACACTATGACAGCCATAGCTATTGCAACAAAGAAGAAGGCGGGCGAGGAAGCGACGCTCATCGCGCAGAAAACATATATTGTATATCCGCCGACCATTATTATGTCGCCGTGAGCGAAGTTGAGCATTTTTGCAATGCCGTATACCATCGTATAGCCAAGGGCTATCATGGCATATATAACTCCGATATTCAGCCCGTTTATAAGAGTATTTATAAATTCCATAAAAATTCCTTAAAAGATTTTTACGGCGCTGTGCCGACGGGGCAAAACCCCGCCGGCAATTGCGCCTTTATTTTGTTTTGTCCGAAATTATTTTGCGTCGGACTCCTTTACGATGTATTTGAGAGCCGACTTGCTTACAAAGCCTTCGGATGTCCATTTGATGTTTGTGCCCGTAACGCCGGAATATGTAAAGCCGCCGTTGAATACGTCCTTGAGAGCGTTGCAGATGTCAGAGGCGGAGGAGGTTACGGAAATTTTGTCTCCGGCTTCCTTCATTGCATAGTAGATTGCATATACGCAGTCATAAGCGGCTGCGCCGAACTGGCTGAGAGAATCGGAGCCGTATTTTTCCGTGTACTTCTTGATGAACTCGCCGGACGCGCCCTCTGTGGACTTTGAGTTGAAGTGAGAAAGGAAGGAAACTTCCTGCGGGATTGTGCTTATATCAAAGCCCTTGACAGCTGTGTCGATACCGTCGAGACCGTCGCAGCCGTAATATACGGCGTCAGCGGCAACATCGTTCTTTGCTTCCGTCATGAACTGGGAAGCGGGTGTACAATAGATGGGCATGAAGATGAACTTGCAATCTTTGAGAGTTGCTATCTGGGAAGCAAAGGAAGCGACGGTTTCGCCGGAAAAGCTGGCTTCAACAACCGTTATCGATTTGTCAAGGCTTGCCAGGAACTGCTTGCGGATACCGGTTGAATATTCGTCATCGGATTTATAAAGCATGCCGATTGTCTGACCCTTGTAATTCTCGCTTACGAACTGAGCCGCCGTAACGCCCTGCTTTTCGTCTGCGAAGCACATCTGGTATGCGTTGTCGTATTCAACGACGGCGTCAGCCGTTGAGGAGGGCGTCATGAAGAATACGTTATCCTCATGAGAAAGCGTTTTGAATTCGAGGCAGGGCTTCGTTGTTACGCAACCGAGCGAAACCTGCATGCCCGCTTCATACATTGTCGTGTAGTTCGTCGCAACATTTGATGCGTCGTGAACGTCATCCATCATGACGAACTTGAACTTGACACCGTTCAGACCGCCTGCGGCGTTGATTTCGTCAACAGCCATCTGAGCGCTGTTTTTGACAGCCTGCCCGTAAACACCTGCGCCGCCCGTCAGGGGACCGGAAGCGCCGATATAGAACTCGGTGTTGTTTGCAGCATAATTTGTTTCCTTTGCGCCGCACGAAGCGAATGCAAACGCCGTCATGGCGAGCATCATCAGCGCAAGAGCGAAGCTAACGAATTTTTTCATATTGATTTTCTCCTTTTGCCGCACTTTGCGGCGTAAAATTTTATATAAAAAAACGGCTCTGCGTTTGCCGCAAAGCCGTTTTTGAATATACAAAAGATATTAAAAACAAGACCATGAGGTAAACGTTTTCGGTTCTTCAATAATTGTAATGCCCCAAATGGAAATGACGGAAATTAGCGCGAGGACAAAAGAAATGGACACAGATACAACTGTGTCCATAATTATTGCGAGAAAACCGTTGCGGCGCGACGAAAAATCAGCCGACTGAACCGCTGAAAAGCTATTCATATTGCTCATACAAGTCGCTTTGAACATTTCGCTTGCCGCCTTTCAAATAAATGATGACACTATGATAAACCATAGCGTGCGATTTGTCAACTGTAATTCTATATAAATTTATCTTCCGAAAAGGCGTTTTTTGTGAAAAAGTGCACAAAAACGAGCAAAAATCGTTAAAAACGGAGGTGCGGACGGAAAAAATTTGCTAAAATCCCCCGTTCGCAACAAATTATTTTTCGCAAGCGGCTTTATCCGCCATGGATTTTCTCATCTTTTCAAGAGATTCCTTATCGAATTTGGCACTTCTGTCAAAACGGAAAATGCCGTTGCACTCCTGTTCGACGTCATACAGCTGCGTATAGCATACGCCGCATATCCTCGGATTTGCGCGGAGAATTTCTATCATCGAGCAGTATCTTTCAACATATTCTTCAACGGTCGACGGCGCGTCTCCGTAGCCCCAGCCGTCCTCGCTTTCCGTCCAGCGGATGCCGCCGTATTCGGAGAGGAAATACGGTTGACCGCCGTAGCTCTGGCGCTTTGCCATATTCTCAAACACGCCCTCCTCCGTCTCGAAGCTGTCATAGCGGCGGTGATAAGCGTCGATATGCTGGTTGTAGTCGTGAATGTCGTATATGTCGGTGACAACGTGATAATTTCCGCTTGTGTCTATGCAGGGGCGGGAGGGGTCGTGACGCTTTGTGGCATAATAAATATCTGCGACGAAGCCGTCATTCTGCTGCCGACCTTTTATGTCCCACGTTTCGTTTAGTGGGCACCAGCCGATGAGCGCAGGGTGATTATGATCTCTGTCCATCGCCTCAATCCATTCGGGGAGGAAATAATGCAGGGCGTCATCGCGCGTATGGTCAAAACCCCAGCTTGCATATTCGCCCCAGACGATAAATCCGTTTCTGTCCGCTTCGTACAGATAGCGACGCTCAAAAACCCGCTGATGAAGTCTTGCGCCGTTGAAGCCCATAGACTGCGCCAGTTTTATATCCTTTATAAATGCGTCGTCCGTCGGAGCGGTATAGACGCTTTCGGGATAATATCCTTGGTCAAGCACGAGCCGCATAAAAACGGGCTTCCCGTTTATGAGCAGGCGGGTTTTGTCAAGCTCAACCTTTCTCATTCCGAAATAAGAACGGACTTTATCCTCGCCGCCCTTTCCGGAAACGGTTATGTCGAGGTCGTATAGAGTTGGGTTTTCTATGCTCCAGAGAGCGAGCTTGTCTATCGGCAAGGCGATGCGGACATAATCGCCGGTTGTGACGGCTTTTGCTTTGCCGACTTTCTTTCCGGCGAGCGATGCTTCAAGGGTTATCTTCTTTTCTCCGTCGCCTGCGATTTTTGCGCGGACGAAAAGCATACTGTTGTCAATATCGGGGTCGAGCTTTATATCAACGAGGTGTGCGGCAGGGACCCTTTCAAGCCATACCGGTTGCCAGATGCCTGTCGAGCGCGTGTAATAGCAGCCGTATGACGCAAATTTATCGCTTTGCTTTCCTGTCGGCTGGGTGCCGGAGCGCACGTCACTTTCGCAGTAAACGGCGAGAGTGTTTTCTCCCTCTGCGACGTATTCCGTTATATCAAATGAGAAGGGCGTATAGCTGCCTGTGTGCGTGCCGACGGATTTGCCGTTGATAAAAACCTCTGTTTTGTGGCATACGGCTTCAAAATTGAGAAGGAGTCTGTCACCGCCGAGCTTTTTCGATTCAAATTTTCTTCTGTACCAGCACGCCGGAATGAAATCCTTATGCCCGATTCCCGAAAGCCTGCTCTCCGGACAGAAGGGAACTTCTATTTTATAATCAAACCATTCCTTTTCAAGAATGTTGCGCTCTTTTCCCGACTTTCCGAAATCGAAATCAAATTCCCATTCGCCGCAGAGATTTTCCCAGTTTTTTCTTTCAAGCTCCGGACGGGGATATGCCGTTCTTCTCATAAATACTCTCCCGTGAAAAACATTTTTGTGCGTACATTATATCACATAGGAAGACGATTGTAAACATCGGCGGAAAATTTCGGGCGGAAAACTTTTTCCGGAGAAAATTTGAAAAAACTATTGACAAATTGCAGAATGCGCGATATAATTTGCACATCATAGAAAACCGACGAGTAAGAGTAGTAGCTTTGCAGGTTGTCTTTCAGAGAGTCGCGGATGGTGAAATCGCGGCAGATAAACGCAATGTGAATGGACTTATGAGGGCGGCGCGAAAGCGAAAGCAAGTAGCAGCCGACGGAGCGCAACCGTTACAGTGCGGGACGTATGATAGTACGTCGCAGAGCCGGGCAAATTTATTTTGCCAATTTGGGTGGCAACGCAGGACACAGAGTCTTGTCCCAATTTTCATTGGGATAAGGCTCTTTTTTATTCGTTCAGTCATTTCTATGATAAAATTATTATATTTTCGGAGGAAAAGAAAATGAAAAAAGTTTTATCTGTGATTTTTGCGGCTGTTATGCTTGCAGCGGCAATGCTCCTTGCAGTATCCTGCGGGGAAAAGAAAGTTCCCGTCATCGGGATAAATCAGCTCGCCCAGCACGGCTCCCTTGATAACTGCCGCGAGGGCTTCATCGAAGGACTTAAAGAAGCGGGACTCGTTGAAGAAAAAGATTTTGTAATCGATTATCAGAACGCTTCCGGCGACCCTTCAATCATCAGACAGATATCAAGCGGATTTTCCGCAAAGAACGTTGCGATGATGGTCGGTATTGCGACAAACTCCGCAATATCCTGCTTTGCGGCGGCAGAGGATAAAGACATTCCCGTTGTTTTCATCGCAGTTTCGGATCCCGCCGGCGCAAAACTGACTAAAGGCAACGTTACGGGTATTTCGGATCTGCTCCCCGTCACGGCGCAGTTGGAGCTTATCCGCAAAATGCAGCCCGACGCAAAGAAAATCGGCATAATTTATACGCTCAGCGAGCCGAACTCGGTTTCGACAATCGAGCTTTACAAAAACGCCGTCAAGGATTACGGCTTTGAGCTTGAGGTCGTCGGCGTGACGGAACAAAGTCAGGTCACGCAGGCTGTCGATACGATAATCGCAAAGGGCGTTGACTGCTTCACAAACCTGACGGACAATACTGTCGTTGAGGTTCTCCCCGCAATACTTGAAAAGACGGACGAGGCAAAAATCCCCGTTTACGGCAGCGAGATTGAGCAGGTTTCTCTCGGTTGCGTCGCTTCCGCGGGAATTGATTATATAGAGCTCGGCAAGAGCGCGGGCAAAATGGCGGCAAAGATACTCAAAGGCGAGGCGAAGGCTTCCGATATGCCTTATGAGACCGTCAAGGATTTCAGTTATTACATAAACACAAAGGCGGCGGAGAGCTTCGGAATAAAAATTCCGGCAGACGTTGCGTCGGCCGCTACGGAATGCGGAAAATAATATAAAAGAGGAAACAAAATGGAGATAATCGAGCTTATAGCGGGAACGCTGACGCAGGCGTTTATATACGCATTCATATCATACGGAATGTACATAACGTATAAAATACTCGACTTTCCCGATATGACGGCAGAGGGCAGCTTTGCCTTCGGCGCGGCTGTCACCG
>ERZ779725.22-NODE-22-length-114222-cov-27.165626_pt1 | contig 114222 bp, 103 predicted proteins | sample MGYA00511890_ERZ779725 | MGnify/ENA primary metagenome ERZ779725 (study PRJEB29588, sample SAMEA2148549) | human gut metagenome | biome: human gut; feature: human-associated habitat; material: faeces | place: Denmark | collected 2008/2010 ...
ATTTAATTGAAATAAATAGTTACTTATATAAAGGATACTATTATGATAAAGAAACGGGATTATTTTGGTTATCCTCAAGGTATTATTCTCCAGAACTTTGTAGGTTCATCAGCCCAGATTCTATTGAATATTTAAATCCCGAAAGTATTAATGGATTAAATTTATATGCGTACTGCGGAAATAACCCGGTGATGGGTTATGATCCTTATGGAACTTTTGATTTATGGGAGTTTTTTAGAGGCGTAGGAAACATTGTCACTGGTGCTCTTGCAATTGGAGCTGGAGCCATTGTTTTAATTGGTGGTGCCCCAATTGGAATGTTAATCGTTGCTGGAATAACAGTGGGCGCTGGAGTGCTAACTTTAAATAACGGTATTGCAGATACTGTTGGTTCCTTTACCGGATACAATTATATGTCAGATGGGTTGTTTAATGGAAATACCGCAGCATATAATTGGTATTCAGGAATTACAAGCACTGTGGCTGGAATTGGTACAGCTATTTGTGGTAACTTCATAAAAACAGAATATTTTATGAGAGGTGCCACACCTGGAACGGAAGGAAAAATGACGCTTCAACCTGGAATGGAGTTAGATAGATATGGGTCAAAATATGGACGATTTTTAACTAATCCAGGAACTGCACCGGGTCAACTAAACTTGCCTGCTTCTAATAATTTAGTATTGAATCATTATAAAGTGTTAAAACCATTTAAAGTGGCAACTGGTATTGTTGATGGTGGAGGAGGATTCCAATATTTTACTTGGAGATCTGTTCATAGGCTTATTCAAATGAGATATTTAGCAATTATTTAGGAGGATAACATGAACATAGTAATAGATATTGATAATATAAAGTTATCATCTAAAACGACAAAAGAGGAATTTGAATGTATTTTTCCAAATGCTAATTTAAAAAAATATGATAAAGTATTTGAATATTCCATGATAGGGATAGTATTTGAAATGAGTTATCCTAGCAATGTCGTTGTTTATTTCAAGAATAACAATATAATTCAATTGTCGGTTTTTCCTACAAAAGAAAGAATAGATTCTGGAAAATTTGATTTAGAAGAATCATACAATGATTATAATGATGCATTAGAAAGAATTTACGGAAGAAAACTATTCAATATCTTTGGGAAACAGAAGATATGGCATTTTAGTGATGCAACCTTAAAACATTATTTATTTGAAAGGTTCTGCATGGAAGAAAGAATTGAAGTCCTTTTTAAAAAATAGTATGAATTTTTACTAAATGGACTTGTTGATAAAGGGACTAAGTTTGAACTAAGCGGATTCACATTTTTTGTGGATTCGCTTTTTTAGGTCTAAACAATTGACAAAACAAATATAATGATGTAAAATATATTTGACAAAATGTCGGGTGATAATTATGGAAAATATGAAAATGAAATTAGCAAGAGTGGAAGCAAAACTTTCGCAAGAAGCTCTAGCAAAACTTATTGGCGTATCAAGGCAAACTATTAATATGATTGAAAGAGGAGAATATAATCCATCTCTTCAATTATGTATTAAAATATGTAAAGCATTGGATAGAACTTTAGATCAATTATTTTGGGAGGAGAAATAATTATGTTTAATGATGAAAGAATTAATTTTGAAATGACGAGGTTAAAAAAATAATAATAATTCTGAGTTGAATATTAATAACATTATTTAATCTAATTTTGTATAAATAAGATTCAAGTAAAATGATTATCAATTGTAATTTAACTTATTTATAATAAGTATATAATTTTTTTACATATTTTTCAAGTTGCAAAAATAATAAAAGTATGATATACTATAAAAAAATGAGGTAAAATATGAAGAAAAGATTATATATAATTGCATTTACTTTATTGCTAGTTTTATTTACAGGATGTAAGAATGCTAAACGTTATAAAGTTACTTTCATGTATGAAAACGGTGATAAGATAATTGAAGTAAAGGTTAGTAAGGGATCTAGTATTAGTTATCCTAATACCAAAGAAATAGAAGGTTATTATTTTGAGTTTGATAAAACTCTTGCTGAATTATCAAATATTCAATCAAATATTAAAGCTACAGCATACCAAAAAGAATGTGACAAAGTATGCAGATATTATGATGGAGAAACATTATTAAAAGAAGAAACAATCAAATATACGGCTAGTTCTACTGCCCCTACTATTGAAGGCGAAGCTAATCCTAGTTGGATATTAACTACAGAAAGAGTAAATAATGTATATTATTATACTTACACCCTTGATTCAGGAGAAGAATTCGAAGTAATTTTTGAATATGAAAATGGTAGATTCATTTCTAGCGAAAAAGTTAAATATGGTTCAAAAGTTGAATACCCAAATTTAGGTGAAGAAGAAGGCTATTATTACGATTTCGATTCAGATGGTGATTTAAATCATGTAACTAGCAATATAACAGTAGTAGTTAGTAAATTAATCTGTGATAAAGATTGTACTTTTTACATAGATGATAAATTAGTTGATGAACAATATCTTGAATATTTTGAAAAGCCTCAATTTCCAGCCAACCCTAAAGGGACGACAAACCAAGTTTGGAATGAAGTTAAAGAACGTATTGATAATATTTATTATGTAAAATATACTTTAAGTTATGATATTTTAGAACCTACTATTACATATTATGATGATGGTCAAGTTGTAGATTTATTACCTAATAAATTTACTTATGGTGAAAAGGTAACTTTACCAAGTTATTCTAAACCAGGATATGAATTTCTAGGATGGTATATATCTGATATATCTAATACTAGCTGTAGTGAAGTTGGTGGCTATTGCGAAGATAACATCAAAGTTTATGCTAAATTCGTTCAAATAAGTGGCTTTAAAGAATTTGTTCTTCCCGAAAGTAGTGGTAATTTTACAGGGATAAGACGAGTTGAAAATGGTAGTGGAACATATGTATATCAACCAGTTTTTCCAACAACTGCTAATTCACAAGTAACTTTATATGATTGGTCTACTAGCGATAGTAGCATTGCAACTGTATCTACTTGGTCATCAATTTCTGCTAAAAAAGCCGGATATTGCGTTTTGACTGCAACATTGAAAACTAATCATAATTACAAAATTAACTGTGTTATTCATGTTACATCTAGTGGTATAGAATTTTCAAATGTTAATGAAGCAAACAATCACATTTTATATAACGTTACATTCTTAGGCAAAAATGATGAAGTAATAGCCGTAAGAAAAGCCGAAAAATGGGGCGCAGTGATTCCACCAACACCTCTATCTTATGATGGTTTTGCTTTTGTTGGATGGGATAAAGATGTATTTAATATAACTGAAGATACACAAATTCATGCAACATATGTTGAGGGTAGCAATCCGTACGTTGGTAAAAAAATCTCAATAATTGGAGATAGTATTTCTACTTACGAAGAATATGTACCAGAAGGTTATAAAACTTTTTATCCATACCCTACTGCTGATGTTAGTGATGTAAATCTAACATGGTGGATGAAAGCAATTAATAAGTTAGGTGGAAAGCTATTTATTAATAATTCATATTCGGGAAGTTGTGTTTCTACTGGGGGTTCTAGTGCATCACAAAGTATGGAAAGACTTTCAAAACTTGTAGTAAATGGTGAAACTCCTGATGTAATAATTATCTATATGGGTTCTAATGATTGTCATGCTCCATACACAGTAAATAGTTTTAAATCAGCATATAAAAAAATGTTAACTAACTTAAAACAATTATGTCCAAATTCAGAAATAGTACTATGTACTTTACCAACATCTAATTTATATACAAAAGAAAACCAAAATGCATATAATAATGTTATAACTGAATTTGCAACAAATTATAAATTAGTTAATTTGGATAAAGTTGATATTACAAATTATTTAGTTGATTCTGCTCATCCAAACAAAGATGGTATGGAAAAAATCGCAGAGCAAATTGTAAAGGACATGCTAAAATAAAAGGGCTTTATAGCCTTTTTTGGTTTTTTAATAGTTGAATTAAAAAATACCTCTTTTAATAGATTAAGTTAAATTATTGAAAAAAAATAGCAATTGTGCTATAATAAAAAAAGTTAAAATAATTGGAGGCGTACTATGTATAAAATAATGGCAGTAAATGCAGGTAGTTCATCACTTAAGTTTAAATTATTTGAAATGCCTGAAGAAAAAGTTATTGCGGAAGGAATATTTGAAAAAATTGGTTTATCTGATCCATTGTTCAAAATCAAATATGGAACAGTTGAAGAAAAGCAAAGAGTAGATATTAAAAATCACCAAGATGCAGTTGAAATGTTATTAAAAGTTTTAGTAGATAAAAAGATTGTATCAAAATTAGAAGAAATCTCTGGTGTAGGTCATCGTATTCTTCATTGTGGTGAATTCTATAATGATTCAGTTTTAATGACTGAAGAATCAATTAAAAATGTTGCTTCTGTTAATGATTTAGGTCCATTACATAATCCTGCTAATTTAATGGGTGTAGATGCGTTTATGAAAGCTTTACCTGGTGTTCCAAACGTAGGTGTATTTGATACATCATTTCATTTAACAATGGAACCAGAAGCATATATGTATGCAGTACCTTATGAATGGTATACAAAATATGGCGTAAGAAAATATGGTTTCCACGGAACATCACACAAATATGTTTCTAAAGAAGCTGCAAAATTCTTAGGAAAACCAATTGAAGAATTAAGATTAATTACATGCCATATGGGTAATGGTGTTAGCCTTGCCGCAGTAAAATATGGTAAATGTGTAGATACAACAATGGGTCTTACTCCACTTGATGGAACACCAATGGGAACTCGTAGTGGTACACTTGATCCTGCTGTTGTAAGTTTTATTGCAAGTAAAGAAAACTTAACTGCTGCAGAAGTAGTAAATATTTTGAATAAAAAATCAGGATACCTTGGTATTTCAGGAATATCAAGTGATTCAAGAGATTTAAGAGCAGTTGAAGATACAAATGAATTAGCCGCATTGGTATTAAGAATGCAAGAAAAGAAAGTTGCAGATTACATTGGTAGCTACTATGGATATATGGGTGGTGCAGATGCAATTATCTTTACTGCTGGTATCGGTGAAAATTCTTCAGAAACAAGAAAAGCTATTTGTAATAGATTAGAAGAAGCATTTGGTATCAAAATTGATGAAGCTAGAAATCTTGCCGCAAGAGGTCATAATGCATTAATTTCTGCAGATGATTCAAAAATTAAGGTATTAGTAATACCTACAAATGAAGAAATAATGATTGCACGTGATGTAATGCGCATTGGCAATATTAAATAAATTGTTGCAATTCTAAAAAAAACGTGTTATAATTAATACACTAAAAAGGAGGAATACTATGAATCAACCACAAGATATGCTTTCTGCTAAACCGGTTTTAAAGGTTATCGGTGTTGGTGGAGGTGGCGGGAATGCCGTAAATCGTATGATCGATAATGATGTACATGGAGTTGAATATATTGCCATTAATACAGATTGCCAGGTATTAAGACTATCAAAGGCTGATGTTAGAATTCCAATCGGTAGTGAATTAACAAAAGGTCTTGGTGCTGGTGCAAATCCTGAAATTGGTAGACGTGCCGCTGAAGAGTCAGAACAAGAAATAAGAGAAGTATTAAAAGATACTGATTTAGTATTTATTACTGCAGGTATGGGTGGAGGTACCGGAACTGGTGCAGCACCTGTAATTGCAAGATATGCTAAAGAAGCTGGTTGCGTTGTTGTAGGTATTGTTACTAAACCATTCAGTTTTGAAGGAACAAAGAGAATGCAACAAGCATTAGCCGGAATTGAACAAATGCGTCAATACGTTGATACACTTGTAATTGTACCTAATGATAAATTATTAGTAGGCGGAGATATTCCATTCTTACAAGCATTTAGCGAAGCCGATGACGTTTTAAGACGTGGTGTACAAGGCATTTCGGAAATCATTACTTTACCAGGATTAATTAACGTTGACTTTGCGGACGTAAAAAATGTACTACAAGGAAAAGGTTCTGCTCTAATGGGTATAGGTATAGCAAGTGGACCTAACCGTGCAATTGAGGCCGCAAGACTTGCAATTAGTAGCCCATTACTTGAAGTAGATATTAATGGTGCGACTGATGCAATCGTTGAAATAACAAGTGATGTTGATATTACAATGAAAGAAGTTGAAGATGTTATCTCAGAAATCAGAAATGCGTCATCAACAGATATCGATATAATTTGTGGAACAGGCTTTAACTTAGAATTAAATGGTGAAGTAGTTGTAACTGTTATCGCAACAGGTTTCGATTCAACTAACAGAATGTCAGATGATGATGAACAATCACAACAACCTCAAGATCAAGGAAGAAACTACAATTATTCTCAACCACAACAAAGTAATTATGGATATCGTCAAAATAACAATAGTTATTCAAATTACAATAATAGTTATAGTCAAAGACAACCACAACCACAACAACCTCAAGAACCAAGAAAACCTTATGTCAATGGTGGTAGCACTAAAGAAGAACCAAAGGACAATAGTAATACAAAAGTTCCAAGTTGGTTACAAAATCGTTTTAGATAAAAATCTGTTTCAAAAACAGATTTTTTTTAATATTCCTTGCAAAAAAATTAATCACTATGCTATAATATAATTGCTAACAAGCAATAGATAAAAAGGGGAATAATATGGAACAAAATCAAAACGAATTAAACCAAAATGAATTAAATCAAACAAATCCAGTGGAGGAAAAGAAAAACAGATTTGTTAAATTTATGGATGAGAAATTAATTAAAGCATTATTTATTTTATTAATATGTAATGCATTATTAACAATTTTATCATCTATAATGGCCGGGAATAATATTTTATCTTTAGCACTTGATGCAACATTCCCAGTACTTTTCACTGTATTTTTAGGATTGGCAATTAATGCAAAAAAAAGAGGTAGTGATGATTTACAAAAATCAATGAACGCTATCGCAGTAACTTATAAAGTATACGCAATTTTATTATGGGTATTGCTAGGGATAGTAATCATTGCATTACTATATGCTTTATCTGCAACTGATATTATTAGAACCATTCTTGTTGAATCTGGTGGAAATCAACAGGAAATTGATTTATTTTTATATGTATATAGTTGGATTATGGTAGTAGTGTTAGTTGTTTTTGTAATAGCTACAGTTATCATAACAATTTATAATGTTAACTTAATAAAAGTGTTAAAGGGTATGGCAGATGCAGCTAAAACTGGTGAACATAGATATGGTAAATATATAAAAGTAACTAAAATATTTTCACTAATAATGGGTATATTTATAGGCCTCAATACCCTTTATAACATTTCAAAGATATTGAATATCGCTTCTTGGGAAACTACAATACAACAATATGCCGAAATGATAAAAGAAGCTTATGGAGTGGATATATCTGCTTATTTAAGTGCAAGTAGTACTGCCTTAGGCGTAATTAATGTCTTATCTAATGCCGTTTCTGCCGCAATCTACATTTTACTTTATGCTATCTTAAATAAAGTTGAAACTGAACTTGTTTTAAAACAAGGACAAACATCAGTCAGTGATTATAGTACTAACCCTATGAATCCATTTTAATTAAAGAATCTCACATTTTGTGAGATTTTTTCTTTTCTATCTTACTTTTTTCATCAAGATATTCTAATAAAAAAATATATAATAGCTATTGGTGATATAGATGATTGTATATTGGGATCTATTAATACTTTCAACCATAATTGTGAATTATGCTTTTATTAGAACAATTGCAATGTTACTTAATGATAGGCTAAAAATATATCGTGTGATACTTGCTTTAATTGTTTCGGTTTTAATGTTGTTATTATATTTTTTACCATATAAAACCTATTATGCAATTAGATATATAATGGGAGTTTTGGTTGGTTTAATTGCTTTTTCTAATAAATCAATAAAAATAAAGATAATTGAAATAGTTCTTTTTTATTTACTTACAATGACTTTTATTGGTACATTATTTGTTTTTAAAATTAAAAGTATTATTTTAATGATTATAAGTTTGATATATGTTATTTGTTTATATATCATTCAAGGTTATGCTAAACACTTTAAAAATATATACTCTTTAAGGATAGAAAATAAAAAAATTAATGGGTTGTATGATACTGGTAATAACACAAACTATCTAAATGTACCTATAGTTTATTTAAGTCAAAGTTTATACAGTGAACTTTTTTTATATGTAACTGATATCGAAATATCAACAGTTAATAACATATCTAAGATCGCAATATATCAAGGCCCTAAAATAGTAATTGATAAAAAAAGTTTAAATGTATATTATGCCTTTTGTAATATAGATACCAAAGAATATCAAGCTATTCTACCAAATAATATTTTTGATTCATCCCATAATATAACAAAATAAGTAGTATTATTTTGTTAAAATAACTTAGAGGTGATGAAATGATAAAACTACTTAAAAAACTTTTAGATAAATTGTTTGTTAATAAAGGCAAAAATATATGCTATTACATAAATAGTAATAATGTTTTACCACAGCCCCTATCTGAAGAAGATGAGGCTAAATTGCTATTAGAGGTCAAAAATGGTAGCATAGATGCACGGAATGAGTTAATTGAACATAATTTACGGCTAGTTGTTTTTATCGCTAAAAAATTTGAGTCAACAAAGATAAATATGGAAGACTTAATTAGCATTGGTTCTATTGGCTTAATTAAAGGCATTCAAACATTTAAAATGGAAAAAAATATTAAACTTGCAACATATGCATCAAGATGTATAGAAAATGAAATATTAATGCATTTACGGAAAACCCAAAGAACTAGACAAGAATATTCATTAGATGAAGTACTTAGCATAGATTCAGAAGGTAATGAAATGATACTATCAGATATTATAAGTTCAAACGAAACTTTAGCACTTACTAAAATGACTGAAGAAGAAGATGTTAAAAATTTATACTATGCAATTGATAAATTAACACCTAGAGAAAAAGAAATTGTAATTATGCGATATGGTTTGTATGGTGAAGTACCACTCACCCAAAAAGAGGTTGCGGATAAACTTGGAATATCACAATCATATATATCTCGACTAGAAAAACGCATCATTGATAAAATGCGTCAAGAAATAGAAAACTTAGTGAAGATAGCTTAAAAATAGACTTTATTTTAAATGAAAAATTCAAGTATATTTAACAACTTTTTTAAAATTGCATAAAAACTTTCAAAAAAACGCATACTCCTTTTGGAAGGTGAAAATATGCGAAATAAAGTTGAAATAACAGGTGTTAATACCCTTGAATTAAAAGTCATTCCTCAAGAGGAAATGATGGATTTAATTAAAAAGAGTCAAGCGGGAGATAGATCCGCAAGAGATATGTTAGTAGAAGGTAATCTAAAACTAGTACTTAGTGTTATTAAAAAATTTAATAATCGTGGTGAAGACTTAGATGACTTATTTCAAGTAGGTGCAATGGGATTGATGAAAGCAATTGATAATTTTGACTTTATTCATGGAGTTAAATTTTCTACCTATGCGGTACCGATGATAATTGGTGAAATAAGAAGATATTTACGTGATAATTCAGTAGTTAGAATAAGCCGTTCAGTTAAGGATACTGCATATAAAGCTCTACAATTTAAAGAAAAATTCTTTAATGAAAAAGGAGAAGAACCTACTATTGAACAAATAGCAGATGCTCTTAATGTTGATACAATTGATGTTGTCATAGCCTTAGAAGCAATTCAAGACCCGGTTTCAATATATAGCCCTATATATAGTAATGGTGGTGATGAAATATATTTGATAGATCAGATTGCGGATGACTATGAAACCGAAGAACAAAAGTTAAACAAAATGATAATTAATGAAGGAATTGCTAAACTAAACAGTCGTTTAAAAGGCATAATATATAGTAGATACTATGATAACAAAACACAAATGGAGATAGCTGAAGAACTTGGTATTTCACAAGCACAAGTGTCAAGATTAGAAAAAAGTGCTTTAAAGATTATTTTTGAACAAAAAGACAAAATGAAGTATCAATAGTAATTTATCTCTTGCTAAAAATAGCGAATAATGATATAATATACCTGTAAAGATAGAGGTATGTTATGAAAAAAATAATCGGATTCATTATAACAATATTAGCAATGTGCTCTTTTGCATTTTGCAATATTGAAAGTAAAGAGGTAGTATATGCTAGTGGTGAAGAAGAGGCTGTATTTAACACACCTGAGTGTTATCAACAAGCAAAAGGATTATGGAGTAGTTTTGTAATTGGTGGTAGTTCAATTGCCACAAGTGGTTGTGGACTATTGTCATTAACGAATGCGGTAAACTATTTAACTGGTAATTTTATAGAACCAACTAATCTTGCTAAATACGCTTATGCGATTGATGCATACAATGGCTCAATTGGTGGTGGTACCGCAAGATGGGTTTTGTATAATCAATTACAAGCATATGAAAAAAAATATGGTTTTAAAGTAACTAGTGCTGGTCGAGATGGAACTATTACTAGACCAGATGTAAAAGCACACTTAAAAAAAGGTGGAACCGTTATTGCTCACGTATATGGACATTTTATTGCAATTGTTGGTTACAATGAAGTAAATAATACATATTGTGTATATGACTGTGCTGCTAATGCAAGTAAAAGATATTCATATCCTTATGGCACATGGCTTAGCGAAGATATTTTGAAAAATTCTCAATATATGTCAGTTGACTGGTATTGCTTATTAGAAAGAGCAACAAATTCAATTGTTAAATTAGACCAAGAAGGCGGTACATATAAGAACAGTAAAGCTACTGTTTCATATTTTGTAACAAGTAATGAAAATACTTTAATAGATGTTTCTGGTATTGCATTAGATGAAAGAGGAATTGAAAGTTTCTTCTATATTGTTGATGATAAAATAACTGAACAATATCCACTTTCAACTGTCGCAAGATATGATATATATGATAAGTTTACTAATTATCAAGTATGTGATCCTACTAAAATAGGTTTTGAAGGTCAAATTGATACTACAAAACTTACTAAAGGAACTCATCGCATTATTATTAGTGCTAAAACACCAAATGGTGGTGTATGTGATGTTGCAACAGTAATGATTAATAAAGGAACTGTTGATGGCACAATTGATAAGGTAAATAAAACTAATACGGTTGAGATGTCAAGATATTCTAATCAAGCTGGTTTAAGGGATACTTGGCCGGAGGCTGGTATTTATCAACCTTGCTTTAGAGCAGAATACAATTATGTTTTAGATTTAGGCCAAATTGATTTTAGTAATTATAAAAGAGCAGATATATATTATTCAACTGATCAAAGTTTCATTTCTAATAAAGATGGCGTTCAATCAGTAATTGGTTTTAAAAATAGTAATTATTCATTTGGATATCACGGAATGCCTTTAGACTTAAAAGATAGTATAGCCTATACTAATATGATAAATGCAAGAGGTGGATGGACAACTGATTCTGTTGTGAGTGTTGATTTAACAAATATAAATTACAATGGTCCTACATATCTAAGTGGTTATAACCAAGAAAGTGCACTATATGTTGTAAAAAAAGTAGTCTTCTACTATAATGATGATTATGAATTCCATAATTTCAAAGAAGCAACATGTACAGCTCCTAAAACATGTACAGATTGTGGCGCAACTGAAGGAGAGGCTTTGGGACACTACTATTTACCAGCTACTTGTTTAAGTCCTTCTAAATGCTTTAGATGTGGCGATGAAGTAGGCGAGGTAGGTAGCCATGATTATATAGAAGCAACATGTACAACTCCTAAAACTTGTAGATACTGTAATGAAGTAGTAGGTACAGCTAATGGTCACAATTATGAAAGAAAAACCAAAAAAGCTACTTGTAAAGAAGCCGGTGCAATTTATGATGAATGTAGCGTATGTAAAGATGTTCAAATAATACAAACTGAAGATAAACTTCCACATGAACTTGTTCATCACGATGGTAAACCTGCCGAATGTATCAAGACAGGATATGAAGCATATGACACATGTAAAAACTGTGATTATACAACATATAAAGAACTACCTATATTGATGCATAATTATACAGAAACGGTTGTAGCACCAACATGTGAAAGTAATGGTTATACTCTTCATAGTTGTACAAGATGTAAAAACAGTTATCGAACTAATGAAAAAGCAAAATTACCACATAAAGAATCAAATTGGATAATTTCTGAACCAGCTACATGTGTAGATTCAGGAAAAGAAATAATTGAATGTGAAGTATGCCATACAATAACCAATGAAAGAGAAATTGAAGCATTAGGTCATGACATTATTAACCATGAAGCACTTCAAGCAACTTGTGAAAACATTGGTCATTATGCATATCAAACATGTTCTAGATGTGATTACACAACTTATGAAGAAATTCCTGCACTTGGTCACGATTATCATATTGTTATAATTAATCCAACTAAACAACAAGATGGTTATACAATTCATAGATGTAATAGATGTTCAGAAAGTTATACTGATAACTATACAACAGTAAAGAGTAATTGTAAAAAATCTAGCATAGCGACAATTATTGCAATGGTAACTACGCTATGTTCATGTTTGTATATATATCGAAGTAAAAAGAATTAATAAATAAAAAGTGCTATTTAAATAGCACTTTTTTAAACTTTGATATAATATATATGATGATTATGAAAGGATGCGATAAAATGTTAAAAATTAACACCAAAAAGTTAGTCTTCCTAGCAATCATGATGGCACTCGGTATCGTCCTAAAATCATTCCTATCAATAGGTAATAATAGTTTTCGTATTAGTCTTTGGAACATTCCAATATTTTTTGCGGGAATAGTTGGAGGTCCCATTTATGGGGGAATTTGTGCACTTGGTGCCGATCTCATATATGGCTTTTGTTTTTCAAGTTATCCGTTTTCAGCTATAATGACCTTAACTTGTGTAGTTTGGGGGATAAGCGGCGGATTATTTTTCAAAAAAAATATAAAATTTATTCCACTTGGAATTACTGTGTTGATAACTTGCCTACTCGAAACAACTATTAATAGCATATATTTATACACATATTTTGAAAGTGTTGAAAGAGTATTAGCAGGTCTACCATTAAGATTATTAGTACAGCTAGTAAGGTGGCCACTTTCAACAACAATAATACATACTTTGTATAATAAGGTATTGATTAACGCAAATTTTGAAAATCAAAAAGAAAAGTCTAAAAACTAGAAAAAACTAAAATAAAGTAATATAATAAATGTTAAGAAGAGGTATAAGAAAAATGAGTCAAAAAAAATTAGTAATGTTAGTTATTATGGATGGCTTTGGAATTAGAAAAGAAACTGATGGTAATGCAATAGCAGCAGCTAAAAAGCCTAATCTAGACAAACTATTCGCAAAGTATCCTCACACATTGATTGGTGCATCTGGTGAAGCTGTAGGCTTACCTGATGGACAAATGGGAAATAGTGAAGTAGGTCACTTAAATATTGGGGCAGGTAGAATTGTTTTCCAATCATTAACAAGAGTAAATATTGCTTGTCGTGAACATAAACTTGATACTATGCCTGCAATTGATAACGCAATTAAACATGCAATAAATAATAATTCTACTTTACATATTATGGGATTAATGTCAGATGGTGGTGTACATTCACATATAAATCACATAATATACTTAATGAACAAAGCAATCGAACGCGGAGTAAAGAAAGTAGTTGTTCATTCATTCTTAGATGGTAGAGATGTTCCACCAACTTCCGCAAAACAATATCTTACACAATTGAGTGAAGCACGCGAAAAAGGTGTTGAACTAGGTGTAGTATGTGGTAGATATTACGCAATGGATAGAGACCGTAACTATGATCGTACCCAACTTGCATATAATGCATTAGTATTTGGTGATGCGCCAGTTAAAGGTTTATTAGAAGGAATTGATGAAAGCTATAAAGAAGGTATAACTGATGAATTTGTTAAACCTTACATTGTTACTAAAGGTTGCACAATTGAAGAAAATGATTCAGTAATATTTGCTAACTTTAGACCTGACAGAGCAATTCAAATTAGTGTTGCATTAACAAATCCAAAAGAAGCAACTGGTGAAAAGGGAAGCTTACAAAGATATGTAGAATTCAAGAACTTATGCTTTGTACAAATGATGTTATACTCTGAAAAAGTAAAAGGTGAAGTAGCATTTGGATTACAAGAATTAGATAATATGTATGGTGATGTTATTTCTAATCTAGGATTAAAACAATTAAGAATAGCAGAAACTGAAAAATATGCTCATGTTACATATTTCTTTGATGGTGGTGTAGATAAAGAGTTAAAAGGTGCAGATCGTATTTTAGTACCTTCTCCTAAAGTTGCTACTTATGATTTAAAACCAGAAATGAGTGCTTATGAAGTAACTGATAAAGTAGTTGACGCAATATTATCAGAAAAATATGATACTATCATTTTAAACTATGCTAACTGTGATATGGTAGGTCATACAGCTGTATTTGATGCTGCAGTAAAAGCAGTAGAAACTGTTGATACTTGTGTTGGTAGAGTATATGATGCAATTATGAAAGTTGGTGGCACAATGGTATTAACTGCTGACCATGGTAATGCTGATATGATTTGGGATGAACATCATAACCCATTCTCTGCTCATACAACAAATCCAGTACCATTCTTAATTACTAATGAAAATGTAGAATTAAGAAAAACAGGTAATTTAGGTGACATTGCTCCAACAATGTTAGATTTATTAGGCATAACTAAACCAGTAGAAATGACTGGAACTAGTATGATTGCCAAAAGAAAATAATATTATGCAATATAAAAAATCTGTAAATTGAGATGCATCTCGGTTACAGATTTTTTTGCTTTATCTAATAAAATGCAACTTAAATACATTTATACATAATATATTATTGATGGTACCAAAATTACAAAATGTCTTTACAAAAAGCATAATGTATGTTAAAATATAATTGTCAATCGTCAAAAATGTCAAGACTCATAAAAGTATCGACATATTCGACATTTTTCGACATTGATTATCATTATAATTTCTACAAAAAATATTAAATGAAAGGGGGAACGAGATGAAAAAAAGGATTTTCTTAATATTAATTCTTATAATGGTAATGACTTTAATTTCTTGTAAGAAAGAAACTACAAAAGGATGTGAACACGCATTCCAAGAAGCAACGTGTACACAAGCAAAAACATGTAGTAAGTGTGGTGCAACAGAGGGAGAAGCATTAGGACACACATTTCAAGAAGCAACATGTACACAAGCAAAGACATGCACAAGATGTGGAGCAACGGAAGGAGAAGCATTAGGACACACATTCCAAGAAGCAACGTGTCAAGCACCGAAGATATGTTCAAGATGTGGAGCAGCAGAGGGAGAAGCATTGAAACATCAATATATTCTTGATTCACAGGGGAATTATTATTGCACATCTTGCAAAAAATCTGTTATTGAAATACTTGGTAAAAACTATTTTTTAAATAAATTTTCAGAGATGGATGGTTGCGAATATGAGGCAGTGTATTATGAATCAGGTCAAGGAGTATTTGTGCCACATCTTCGGGCTATGGCTAAATACAAGTTATTAAAAGATAATGTGACATATGATGAAAAGACAGAAAAATATATTGTTCCAATAAAAATTGAAAAAATGTATGCAATAGATGGAGATAAAGGTGAAATATCATATGTAATCCATTCTGAAAAACCTGGTAAAGAGTATGTAATCACTACTCTAGAAGAAATAAATAATAATTATAATATATATATAAGCATTCCAGGATCATATTATGAAAAAATAATGGAGATAGATATGATTATCTCATCAGGATCATTTTCAATAGTTGGAACTAAAATATTTGGTAATGATATTACAAAAGAATTTCGTATAGAAAATACATATATGTTTTACGAAAGTTCATCTAAAGAAGAACCAACAATAAATATTAAAATAGATTTAGATAATTTCTCATATATAAAGGATGGTAAGTTTTATATTAACAATAACAAAAATCTAGAATTAATAGCACATTATTACTATCAAGCATTAAAAGATGAAATGAGTATTAAAGAATTTGATGAATGGGCCTTTATAGCAGAATATCGACATTTTGTTAGAGAATTAGACCCAACAAATACCGATTTGGCTAAATAATAAAATTTAAATATAATAACAAATATAATAAATCATGGGGGAAATTATATAGCTTACGTTATGCTTTAATAAATTTTCTCCATTAAGGAGGATATGTGAAAAAAATTTTAACCGTTTTATTAACAATAATTTTTACGATAACAATTTTTATTTATAATAGTAAGAAAGTAATTTTAGCAAACAACTTAAACGAAGTAGCAGAAAATAATTATATGGTGAAAATAGTAAGTGATAAAAATGTAGATTTCTCTAAAATTGGAATTGATATATTTAATCAAGTAGAAAATGATCCAATAGGTATGAAAGAATATTATGAAACATATTCCCATAGTGCATATTTTTCTGCGAATGGTGAATACCATTTTATGGGAGAAAACAATAATTATTCTGTATCTATAAATATTGATAGTTTACCTACTAATTATGGGGTGATATGTAAAAATGTATTCTTAAGCAATTATAGTCCAATAGCAGAGTTCATAATAACTGAAATTAGTGATATTAAAATAGATATAGACAATGAAGGAAATGGCAATGCAAAATTTTTTGCATTTAATGGGCGTGAATTGTTTGCGGATTATAAACTAGAGATAACATATTCAGATAAAACTATTAATCAATATTGTGATAAATTAAACTATACTGCAAAACTACAGGTTAGTGGCGAAAAATATATTATTAATAATAGTAAGGACATCTCTAAATTATCTGATTTTGAAAAAGAAGAAATAGTGAGCAAAATTAAAAAAACAGATTATTTGATAACCAAGCCTAAAAATCAATTATTAAGTGAAGAAAAAATTACAAATGAAGATGAACTACCATTTATAAAAATAGGACGATTTAAAGTATCATATACACCAAGCGAAAATCAAATTATAAATGATAGAACAATGATTCTTGCAAGACAAATTGCAAATAACATGATAGAAGCTGAGAACTATTTTGTAAATGTTTTAGGATTTCAACAAGCAGTAGATACAAGAAAAGAAGTACCTAATGAGTATAATATTACATTGAACATATATAATGATGTAACTATAAATGAATTAACTTGCAATGTGTTAAATTCTAGAACGGATAATCAAGGTTATGATATGATTGATGAAATACATTTTTTCTATTATACATACATAACGATAGATTTAAGATATAACTTAAACAATAGTGATATAATAGGTAGTTATTTCAATGAATTTTTAAAAGAAGTATGTGCACATGAATATTTCCACGCTATTATGAAAATGAGAGGGATAGATAGTGTATTTATTAGCGAATCGTTATCGAGTTTTATGGACCTATATTATTGCGATGCGTATTTAAAATTAAAAAATTCATTAATAAAAAGTGCAGTAACAAAAAGAGTGATGAATTATACAGTTGGTCAAAATGGCATAATAACAGATAGTAGTTATATAAATAGTAATTATGAATTAATTCCCCCAACGACAAATGATCGCAATTATGAATATGGTTCAATGCTTTTTGTAGCATTTTTATATGAAAAATTTGGTACATTTGATTTTATAAAACAATTAATTTATAATTTTGATATAAATAATTTATATTATACATATGAATATGTACCTACGTTGTATGGTACGACATTAAGTGCATTACTTGAAGAATATCAAATTTATAGAAAATTTCCAAATTTATATGTTACTTCTATTGATAATTATTATACAGAAGATTGGAAAATGTTAATAACTGAAAACAAAATAACAATTGATAACATTGGAAATGATAAAAAACTAAATAAGTATTCGGCACGATATATTATGTTTACTGGCAAATCAGTTGTTGCAAATGATAGTATATATCTTACGATTTCACTTAACCAACCATTGTCAGAAAGTTTTGCCATATATACGGTAAAAAAGAAAGGTAATCTTGCACCTATTGTAAAAAAAATATCCACTAACGAAAGTCGCATTACAATAAGGGTAGATGCAGTTGATCTTAAAGCAGATGAGGAATTAGTGGTAATATTTATGAATCTATCAAATAAAGACATAAATAACTGGATCGATTATAGTGTTTCTACACAAAAAAATAGCGCAAAGCATTCATTAAGTTTAATAGATTCTGAAGAAGAGGTTGAATTAAATATATCAGAATATTCAAGCTTTATAAGTTTAGATGTACTTTATGTAGGATGGTATCAAATTGAATTAATTTTTAATGAAAATATTCAACAATTGCCTAAAAATACTATTGAGTTGTACGATTATAACAATAACATTGTAGAAAAATGCAAATATATAGATGATGAAGCTAGAAGTAAAGATAATGAAAAAAGTATGTTTGTTTACTTAGATTCAACTAGAGATGCCTCTATGAATGTAAAAAATCCATATCGATTAAGAGTAGGCTATATGTATTCAAACATAAATTGTACGCTAAAAATTAAAAGAATTCGTGGACAAGTACCAACATTTGGAAATAGTTCATTATCAAAAACTGTTTTATTAAGCAATATGTCTGGTGATGAAACAAATTATGTAAAAACAGCTTTAATAGGAAGTTTATTCATAACTCTAACTATTCCTAACATTGATGATAATGAATCTCAACAAGTTCTAATTATAAAAAAATTAAAAACTGAGGCATTTATAGAATATTGTGATATCAAAACATTAACAAGTCTTAATTCTACAATCCAACTATCATATGATACGAATATTTATGAAGATTTTATAATAGTAATTTTGAATGGCAAAAATACAATGACAATAAACTATAATATGGATGTTAAACATGATTTTGACATAATATTGGATCCTGAAGATAGAGATCCGGCATACTTAGGAACTGAAGTAAGACTTAATGGTGGATTAAATAATGGAAATACAATTACAAAAGGATTCACTAGATGTGCATATTTAGGCTTGAACGCACCAACTTTGTCTAGATTAGATTATGTATGGACTTCTTCTAATGATACTATTGCTACGGTTAGTAGTTATGGTACTATACTAGCAATTAAACCAGGTATTGCAGTTATTACTGCTACTAATTCTACGGGTGAATCTAGTTATGTTGTAGTCGAAGTATTTGAAGATGAAAGACATGATATTGTAAATTTTGAAATAAGTACTGATCAAGGTACTGACACTGGTGTTGGGACATATGTTAAGCAAGGTTTAGGATTACCAGGTGGAACAGAATTGATGTGCGGATACACAAGAATAATTTCCTTGATGAGTGATGCACCATCCACAATATTACAGAATTATAACTGGACATCAAGTGACTCAAGCATTGCATATGTTAGTAGTTATGGTACAATAATTGGAAAGGGTGCTGGAACTGTAACGATAACTGGTGTTTATAAATATAATGCAAGATATGTAACTACAATTACAATAGTTGTTAGATAATTGCAGTTTGTAATAAGTTTTAAATAAAAAATATAAAATAAAAAGAAGGGGACTAAAATGAGAAAAAGGATTTTTTTAACACTAATACTTATAATGGTAATGACTTTAATTTCTTGTAAAAAGGAAACTACAAAAGGATGTGAACACACATTCCAAGAAGCAACATGTACACAAGCAAAAAAATGTAGTAAGTGCGGAATAACAGAAGGAGAAGCATTAGGACACACATTTCAAGAAGCAACATGTACACAAGCAAAGACATGTTCAAGATGTGGCGCAACAGAGGGAGAAGCATTAGGACACACATTTCAAGAAGCAACGTGTAAACAAGCAAAAACATGCACAAGATGCGGAGTAACTGAAGGAGAAAAATTACAACATAAGTATGTAATGAGTAGATTTGGAATTTATACTTGTACGTACTGTGATAAATTCATTTTTGAAATACTTGGAAAGAACTACTTTTATAATAAATTTTCAGAAATGGATGGATACAAGTATGAAAAAGTAAATTATTGTAGCTTTGGCAATGCACAATACATAAAACTATTGGATAACTTTGGAAAATATAAACTATTAAAAGAAGAAGCAACATACGATAAAGAAACAGAAAAATATATTGTTCCAATAAAGATTGAAAGAACATATGCTTTAGATAAAGATAAAGGAGAAGCAAAATATTCTGTCTATAAGCTTGGAAAAAGTGGTCAGTATGTAACACTTGAAGAACTAAATAGTAAGTATAAAATCTACGTAACTGTCTCGAAAGAAGATTATGAGAAATTGGCTGATATAGATACTCTCATCGCCATTGGATATTTTAAGGTAAAAGAAGTAGAGAGAATTGGTGATGATATAGTTGAAAAATTTCATACAATAATAGAATACTCATTTGAAGAAGATGATACTACAGGAGAACCATCAATAAAATTGTCAATAGATTTAGGTAATTTCTCATATATAAAAGATAATAAATTTTATATAAATAATAATGAACATTTAGAATTAATAGCACATTATTACTACCAAGCATTAAAAGATGGAATGAGCAGTGAAGAATTTGATGAATGGGCATTCATTGCGAGTTATCGCCATATGATGCGACTTTTAGATCCTACAAACACTGATATGGCAAAATAATAAAAAATATAATAGAATTCTACTTAAAGGAGAGTTATAAAAAATAACTCTCTTTTAACTTTTTTTACTAGATAGTAAAAAAACAAAAAGGAGGTTGTAAAAATAATAATACTAATCTATAATTAAATTGCAAAAAGGAGAATGACTATGACAAAGAAAACTTATCGATTAAATAAAAAGGCTCATAAAAAACAATACAGACTTTCAAAAAAAGAATTAAAGAATAATTACAAAAACATTAGAAAAAATTTACGAAATCAGTATATAAGTGAAATTGATTTAGAAAACAAAGAAAAACAAATAGTTAATCCACCATATAGGACAATATTAGAAGAAATAGGTAATTCAGTAACACATGGAATTGGTTCTATTCTATCAATAGTCTTTTATGTTTTAATGTTGATTCACTCAAATACGGTAAATGAATATATTGCTTCAACGATTTATTTTTTAGGATTATTTTTTGAATTTACAATGAGTACTCTTTATCATGCATTTCCGTATGGCAGCAAGGTTAAAAGAATATTTAGAAGGTTTGATTATTCATCAATATATTTACTAATAGGTGCTAGTTTTGCACCAATATTGTTGTGCTATATAGGTGGAATATATGGAACTATTTTTGTTATTATTCAATGGATTATAATAATAACAGGTGTTACTCTTGTTGCGGTATTCGGACCAACAAGATTAAAATTTATTCATTTCCCTTTATATTTTATTCTAGGATGGAGTGCATTAATATTTGTTTCTAAAATGTTTGTTAATGATTTCAATTTATTTTTATACATCTTAGGAGGAGGTATAATTTATACACTAGGTATAATTCCATTTTTCATAGATAAAAAAGTATCACATTTTATTTGGCATTTCTTTGTATTAGCGGGTGCAATTGTTCAATGGCTTGGTATATATATCTATTTATACTTAAAGTAATTAAATAAAAAAACTTAATATTTGAAAAAAACTTATATTTCGGTTATAATAATATAGCTTATAAATGTCAAATAAAGGAGAAAGAAACATGAACATTAACTATACAAAAGAAGTCGAAGAAATGTGTAGTGTTAAAGTTGGTGCAAGTCATGGTTGTGCTCCAATTCCTCAAGAAGGCAAATGGACATATTCACGTGAAATAAAAGACATCAATGGGTTTACACATGGTATTGGATGGTGTGCACCTCAACAAGGCGCATGTAAATTAACATTAAATGTTAAAAATGGTATTATTGAAGAAGCATTAATTGAAACTGTTGGTTGCTCTGGTATGACTCACTCAGCAGCAATGGCAAGTGAAGCTATCGTTGGTAAAACTGTATTAGAAGCAGTTAATACTGACTTAGTATGTGATGCTATCAATACTGCAATGCGTGAATTATTCTTACAAATAATTTATGGTCGTACACAATCTGCATTCTCTGAAGGTGGATTAAACATCGGTGCTGGTCTTGAAGACTTAGGTAAAGGCTTAAGAAGCCAAGTTGGTACTGCGTATAGTACAAAAGCAAAAGGACCAAGATATCTAGAACTTGCTGAAGGATACATTACTCGTTTAGCATTAGATGATCAAAATCAAATTATCGGATATGAATATTTAAATTTAGGTAAATTTACTGATTTCTTAAAGAAAGGCTTAAATGCTGATGAAGCAGTTAAAAAAGCTATGGGAACATATGGTAGATTTGCTGAGGGATCTAAATATATTGATCCACGTCAAGAATAGGAGGCAGTAATAATGGCATTATTTGAGAACTACGAAAGAAGAATAGATCAAATTAATAAAGCATTAAATGAAAATGGTATTGCTTCAATTGAAGAAGCTAAAGCTATTTGTGATGCTGCAGGTATTGATGTATATAATACAGTAAAAGGTATTCAACCTATTTGTTTTGAAAATGCATGCTGGGCTTACATAGTTGGTGCTGCAATTGCTTTAAAGAACAATGCAAAGAGTGCTAGTGATGCTGCTAAGTATATTGGTGTAGGACTTCAATCATTCTGTATTCCAGGGTCAGTTGCAGATGACCGTAAAGTTGGATTAGGACATGGTAACCTTGGCGCAATGTTACTTTCAGAAGAAACTAAGTGTTTTGCATTCTTAGCTGGTCATGAATCATTTGCTGCAGCTGAAGGTGCAATTGGTATCGCTAAAACAGCTAATAAAGTAAGAAAAGAACCACTTCGTGTAATTTTAAATGGTCTTGGAAAAGATGCAGCTAAAATTATTTCTCGTATCAACGGCTTCACTTATGTTGAAACTGAATTCGATTATAAAACTGGTAAATTACATGAATTAAGCCGTACTAAATATTCAAACGGTGAACGTGCATTAGTTAACTGCTATGGTGCTGATGATGTACGTGAAGGTGTTGCAATTATGCATTATGAAGGTGTTGACGTATCAATCACTGGTAACTCAACTAACCCAACTCGTTTCCAACATCCAGTTGCTGGAACATATAAGAAAGAATGTATCGAAATGGGTAAAAAATATTTCTCAGTAGCATCAGGTGGTGGAACTGGTAGAACACTTCATCCAGATAACATGGCTGCAGGTCCTGCTTCATATGGTTTCACTGATACAATGGGAAGAATGCATTCAGATGCACAATTTGCTGGTAGTTCATCTGTACCTGCTCACGTTGAAATGATGGGCTTAATCGGTATGGGTAACAACCCAATGGTTGGTGCCACAGTAGCAGTAGCAGTTGCTGTATCACAAGCTTTAAATAAATAGTTATAAAAGGTCTATGAGTATATCATAGACCTTTTTAAACGCAAGCAATTACATTGAATTAAAAAATTAGGTGTGGTATAATAACTATGAAAAATTTGGTTTTTTTCAAGTATCAAAAAAATACTAAAGATATATGCATGATGTATATATGAAATACGCGAATATTCACACAAAACGTAAATACGCAAAAAGTTATACATCTGTAACTTTTTGCTTTTTTTCAACTAAGGAAACCAAACAAAAAATAAATAGAAAAGGAGTAATAAAATGGGTGTAAAAATTGTTGATACTTGTTTAAGAGACGGACATCAATCATTACTTGCAACTCGTCTAACAACTGAAGATATTCTTCCAGTAGCTACTTTATTAGACAAAGCCGGATACTATGCTTTAGAAGTTTGGGGTGGTGCAACATTTGACGCATGTCTAAGATTCTTAAATGAAGATCCATGGGAAAGATTACGTGCTATTCGTAAAGCTTGTCCAAATACTAAATTACAAATGTTATTTAGAGGTCAAAACATTTTAGGATATCGCCATTATTCTGATGAATTAGTAGAAAAATTTGTTGAAAAATCATTAGAAAACGGAATAGATATTATAAGAGTATTTGATGCATTGAATGATTTACGTAATTTAAAGAGTGCTGTAGATGCTACAAATAAGTATAAAAAACAATTTGGTGGTCATTGCCAAATCGCATTATCTTATACAACTAGTCCAGTACACACAATTGACTATTATGTTAATTTAGCAAAAGAAGTAGAAAAGATTGGTGCTGATTCAATTTGTATTAAAGATATGGCTGGTGTTTTACTTCCAAATGCCGCATACGAACTTGTAACAAGAATTAAAGAAAGTGTTAAACTTCCACTTGAATTACATACTCACTGTACAGGTGGTGTTGCTGAAATGACAGTAATGCGTGCAATTGAAGCAGGTGTAGATATCGTAGATACTGCTTTATCTCCTCTTTCTGGTGGTACTAGCCAACCTTGTACTGAAGCTTTAGAATATGTATTACAAGGAACAAAATACGATCCTGAATTAAACTTAGATTATTTAAAACAAGCATGTGATAAACTAACTGTTGTAAAAGACAGATTCCTTGCTAATGGTGGTTTAAATCCAAAAGCATTGACTACTAATCCAAATATCTTGAAATATCAAGTACCTGGTGGTATGTTATCTAACTTAATGAGTCAATTAAAAGGTCAAGGTGCTATGGATAAATACGAAGAAGTATTAAACGAAATACCTCGCGTTCGTAAAGACCTTGGTTATCCTCCACTAGTAACTCCACTTTCACAAATGGTTGGTACACAAGCAGTTATGAATGTAATTAGCGGTGAACGTTATAAGATGTGCCCTGCTGAAATAAAAGATTATCTAAAGGGAAAATATGGTGCAGCACCTGCTCCAGTAAACGAAGAAATTCGTAAAAAGATTATTGGTGATGCTCCAGTAATTACATATCGTCCTGCTGATGATATCGCTCCAGAATTTGAAGCAATGAAAGAAAAATACAAAGATATAGTAAAATCTGATGAAGATGTATTATCTTGCGCATTATTTGAAAATGTTGCAGTAAAATTCTTAGAAGCTCGTAATAATCCTAAAAAGGATGAAGACGAAGTAGTAGAATTTGATGTAGTAATTGGGTAGGTAAAATATGAAAAAATTTATTAGAATTTTAACAGTTTTAATGTTAGCTGTTGTAGCATTAACATTTACTGGTTGTAAACAAAAGAAACAATATGAAACAAAAGAAGTATATTTAATTGCTAATACTCCAATTGTTGCTACTGAAAAAGAAGGATGCACTTTTGTAGGATATTATCAACTTGAAGAAAGTTCTAAACGTGCAATTCTTTACCGTGAAGGATCAATTGCTCCTGCTGGTAAATACGAATTAATTTATGTTGAAAATAGCAAAAAAGATATAACTGGTAAATATTCATTCCCCGCAATGGTTGAAGATGGATTAACATTTGCCGGATGGTATTCAACTGAAGAATTAAAACAAGGTACAAGAGTTACAACAAATGCTTCAACTGAAGCCAAAGTACTTTATGCACGTTTCATCACATTTGGTGATGCTGCATTAGTAACACTTGTTTGTATTATTATAGTATTCTTAATGCTTGCATTACTTTGTGGAATTGTAACATTATTAAAGTTTGTTGCTCCAAAAGAAAAACCAGTTCAACAACAAGCTTCTGCTACAAAAGCTGAAAAAGCATTAACAATGGAAGATATTAAAGATGATGATATGATGGCTGCAGCCTTAGTTGCTACAATTGACTATCATAAAGAAACAGGCGAAAATGTTCGTGTCGTTTCAATAAAAGAAATTAAATAGGAGAGTGTAATTATGAAAGTATATAAAGTTAAAGTAAATGGTAAAGTTTACGAAGTAGAATTAGAAAGTGTTTCTGAATCAAGTGCTAAAATTGAAGCACCTGCTAAAACTGAACAACCAAAAGCTGCTGCACCAGTTGTAAGTGGTGAAGGTTGCAAGTTAAATGCTCCAATGGCTGGAACTATTCTTGAAGTTAAAGTAAAAGTTGGACAACAAGTTAATGCTGGTGATGTATTATTCATCTTAGAAGCTATGAAACTTGAAAATGAAGTAGTTGCTCCAAATGGTGGTGTTGTTAAATCAATCACTGTATCTAAAGGTGACGCTGTAGAAAACGGTAAATTATTAGCAATAATCGGGTAATAAATATGATTGGCGAATTATTTGAAAATTTCTATAAACAAATGGGATTTTTAAATGATGGTTCATTCGATTTAACAAGCTTTTTACTACGTGTAATAATGATTATCGTTGCTTGTGTATTAATTTACCTTGCAATTGCAAAAGGCTTTGAACCTTATCTATTAATCCCTATTGGAATTGGTATGCTATTAGTAAATTTAGCTCCATCTCTATATAATGATGGATCAAATGGTGAAGCTTTAGGTCTATTGTATTCTTTCCACAAAGGTATTGAATGGGAAATCTTCCCTCCACTTATCTTCCTTGGAATAGGAGCAACAACTGACTTTGGACCACTAATTTCTAGACCTAGTAGTTTACTTTTAGGTGCTGCTGCTCAACTTGGTATTTTCATTACATTCCTTGGAGCTATTCTTCTTGGATTTAATGCATTAGAAGCTTCATCAATTGGTATCATTGGTGGTGCTGATGGACCTACAGCTATCTTCTTATCTAATAAATTATTGAATGGCGCTGATGGTGGTGCAATGTTATGTGCATCAATTGCGGTTGTTGCATATTCATACATGGCCCTTGTTCCAGTTATTCAACCTCCAATTATTAAAGCACTTACAACAAAGGAAGAACGTCAAATCAAGATGGTTGAAACAAGAAAAGTTTCTAAACGTGAAAAGATTTTATTCCCTATCGTAGTAATGGTAGTTGTAATTATTCTAATCCCTTCTTGTGCTGCTTTAATCGGTATGCTTATGTTAGGTAACTTAATTAAAGAATCTGGTTGTGTTCCTAACTTAGTTGATGCTGCTGCAAAAACATTGTTATATGCAATCACTATTTTCTTAGGACTTGCTGTTGGTGCAACCGCAATGTTATCTGAACTTAACCAAGCAATTAACTTTGCTAAGATATTACTACTTGGTATGATAGCATTTAGTTTTGCTACTGCTGGTGGTGTATTAGTTGGTAAATTGATGTCTAAATTATCTGGTGGTAAGATCAACCCTATGATTGGTGCTGCCGGTGTATCTGCTGTACCAATGGCCGCTCGTGTAGTCCACAAGATTGGTCTTGAAGAAGATAAGTCAAATTACTTATTGATGCATGCAATGGGACCAAACGTTGCCGGTGTTATCGGTAGTGCTGTTGCTGCAGGATTATTATTAAGTATTTTTGGATAAAAAACAAAGCAGGTACTAATGTACCTGCTTTTTATCTAACAATAGAGGTGAAACATGAAAGTAAAAAAAATAACATTAATTGGCCTTTTAGCCGCATGCTTATGCATCCTTGCACCAGTATCATTTCCAATCGGTGTAATACCTATTTCGCTTGCAACTTTTGCAATATATATAATTGCTTCTTTATTGGTATGGCATAACACAATATTAGTTATTCTTGTATATATAGTTATAGGAGCTGTTGGCCTTCCAGTATTTTCTGGTTTTAGGGGTGGATTCAGCATACTATTAGGGTATACTGGTGGATATATTTTCGGTTATATTTTAATGGGTCTAGCTATCTCACTTTTATTAAAAAATAATAAGAATAAACTTTGGATGTATCCTATTGCTATGCTTATTGGAACAATATTCTGTTATTTATTTGGTAGCATTTGGTATATGGTAGAAAGTAATAATAACTTAGCTTCTACTTTAGCTGTTGCTGTAGTACCATTTATATTACCAGATTTAATAAAAATAGTTGTGGCAAGTTATGTAACATATATTCTTAATACAAAAACATCTATATCTTCAACACTTTCTTAAAAATGTTGAAGATATATGGAAAATTACTCAAGTGGTTGAAGAGGATGGTTTCGAAAACCATTAGGGTGTAACAGCTGCGGGGGTTCGAATCCCCCATTTTCCGCCATATTGAAAGCAATGGTTTGATACAATGATAATTGTCTATCAAGCCTTTTTTTATGCCTTGATATAGGGGTTGAAGTCCCAAAATTGATAGTTGAATGAATCATATTAACACAAAATCCTGAGTTGCCAGGCACAAATGATGCCTTAATCTAAGGATTTTTTTCTATAGATAAATTATCTCAAAAACGAAAGGTGTTTTAAAAAAACGAAAGACCCATTAAAAAAATGAAAGGTGCTTCTAAAAAACGATAGAGGTATTAAAAAAAACGAAAGGTATTTTAACATCGTGGACAAAAAAGATGGACTAATCCGATGGACAAATAATCGCGTTTTTGATATAATATAAAATGACATAAAGCGAGGTAAAAATATGGCTTTTCGAATTAATAATAGAAGATATACCGGAAGCAAATATAAAATACTTGAATGGATAAATGAAATCATTGATAGAGAATGTCCTAACTGTGATTCATTTTGTGATTTATTTGCAGGAACTGGTGTTGTGACAGACTCAGTTTTTTCAAAATATAAGGAATTTTATATTAACGACTTTTTGTATTCGAATCAAATTATATATAAAGCTTTTTATAAAAAGGAAAATTATGATTTCCATAAAATCATGAATTTTTACAAAAAATATAAAAATTTAGATGCTAATAGTATTGACGATAATTATGTTTCAATTAATTATGGAGGGAAATTTTTTGAATATAATGATGCAAAAAAAATAGGATTTATTAGAGAAGATATTGAGAATAATAAAGCTAATTTAAATGAACGTGAATATGCCATTATAATCACATCATTGCTCTATTCTTTGGATAGATGTGCTAATACAGTAGGACATTATGATGCATATTTTAAAAAGTCTAATTTGCGTAGTAATTTTGAGTTTGAATTAATTAGCCCTGTCGTAAAAGATGAAGATGATGAAAGAACAATACATATTACAAGAGAAGATTCAAATGAATTAGCTAAAAAGATTGATGTTGATATTGTTTATATTGATCCTCCTTATTCTTCAAGGCAGTATAGTCGATTCTATCATGTATTAGAGAACATCGTTAAATGGGAAAAACCTAAATTATATGGAGTTGCATTAAAGCCCGAACCAGAAAATATGAGTTCTTATTGTAGCTCAAAAGCAATTGATTCTTTTAATGAGTTAATAATGGATTTAAATTGTAAATATATAGTTGTTTCTTATAACAATACGTATAATTCAAAAAGTAAATCTTCAAAAAATAAAATGGAACTTGAAGATATTTTAGGAGTTCTAAAACAAAAAGGTGAAACAAAGCAGTTTTCAATAAAGCATCAAGCTTTTAATGCAGGAAAAACTGAATTAAATAATCATCAAGAATTTTTATTTGTGACAAAAGTAGAGGTGCATGCAAATGACTAGATCCCCATTTTTTTACGTAGGTGATAAATACAAATTGATGAATCAATTATTAGATTATTTTCCTAGCAATATAAATAGGCTTATTGAACCTTTTTCTGGTGGTGGCAGTGTTTTTATTAATACTAAAGCAAATGAATATTTGGAAAATGACAACAATACCTATATGATACGTTTGCATAAGTTTTTGTTTTCATTTAAAGATAAAAGGAAAAGTTTTTTTAATAGATTTGAAAAAACAATAATGAAATATGGCCTTTCTGCTTCGTATTTGGGAGTTAATGTACCAGACGAATTAAAAGAAAAACATGTTAAAACTTATTATGCAGTTTATAACAAACAAGCATATAATGACATTAAAAGAGATTTTAATGCAAATAAGAAAAATATGATGCTCTTATATATATTACTAATATATGGGTTTAATCATATGCTTAGGTTTAACAGTAGTGGTGATTTTAATCTACCAGTAGGCAATGTTGATTATAATAAAAATGTCGTGAAGGCATTGAATGATTACTTTGATTTTGTTGATTCGCACAATGTTATTTTCAGTAATTTAGATTTTGAAAAATTTATAAAAAAAATAAAATTCAAGGAAGGAGATTTTCTTTATCTTGATCCGCCATATTTGATTTCTTCGTCAGAATACAATAAGTACTGGACTGAAAATGAAGAAAAAAGATTATTAAAACTGTTAGACCAGCTTAATGAACAAGGAATAAAATTTGCATTATCAAATGTTCTTGAGCATAAAGGAAGAAAAAACGATTTATTAGATGAGTGGGCAAAAAAGTACAATAAAATAAAGATAACAAGCAACTATATTAGTTTTAACGATAACACAGTGAAAGAAACGACCAAGGAGGTATTAATTACAAATTATGGCAACAGCACAATATAAACCATTATTATTTACAACTACATTAAGGAATCCCGAAAGAATGAAGGATTTTATTAAGATTATTGCCTCTTATGATGGACAAATTTTAACTAATCAGTTGATTGATAATATTGTATTTGATTTGATTTCAAAGAAATTATACATTCCTGTTTATGTAAATAGAACACCGCGATTGAAAGCACAATTAGCTGTTGAAGATCAACCATTTAGTGAGGTTGATACTAGAGAAATCATTATGAATAGCCCACAAAAACATAAAGAAGCAGGCTTTGATTGGGGATGGCCTTCTCGTTTTGATACATGGTTCAAATTTTTTAAAGAGTTAGGGCTTGTTTATTATAAAATGAATGAGAGAATAATCGTTTCTGAAGCAGGAAATAAATTAGTTTTAGCTACGCAAGAAGGATATGAACATTTAGAAACGCAGGTATTTTTAAATGCTTTTGTTAAATATCAAAGAGTAAATCCTTATCTTAAAGTGTTAAATAATAATAAACCATTGATTCTTTTGTTAAACGTCATTAAAGAGTTAAAAAATAGAATTGGAGATAATTCTGCTGGAGTATCGATTAATGAGATTCCTCTGTTTATTTGTTGGAAAGATGATAATTTTAATGAATTAACTGACAAAATAATGAGCATTAGAGACCAATACGGATTAAATCCAAGTAATGAAGTGATTTATGGCTTTTGTAAAGAAATATTAGAACTTACTGATGCTGACGAAAAAAGATTCAAAATATCTAACATCACAGGTGAAATGCCTGACGAGTTCATTAGAAAAATGCGTTTAACTGGCGTGATTACAATTAGAGGAATGGGAAGATTTATAGATATCAACTCTTTGGAGACTGAAAAAGTTGATTATATTTTAGAACATTATTCTGAGATACAAAACTTTGATAATGAAGATACATATTTTAACTATATGTCCTCTATTGATCATGAACTAGTAAGTGCAGATAGAGTTATTACACCAACAAACGAGGAAAAACATTCATTATTTACACGTTGGGTAAATGAGTTTGATTTAGATACGTTAAAAGACGAATTATTAATATTAACGAATAACAGAACTCAATCAAGAAATGATGTCTTTAAGTTTATTAGCGAACCTCTTAGATTAGAATTTCTTACCGCCTTAACATTACAAAAAAAGTTTGTTGATATTGTTGTAGACCCTAATTATTCCATAGATGATGAAGGACTACCTACATCTTTCGCTGCTGGCGGAGCACCAGATATTGTTTGTAAGGATCATCAAGGTAATGTTTTATTTGAAGTGACTATGATAACTGGCGCTCAACAATGTATTAGGGAAATGAATGCTATTACTAGACATTTACAAGATACACGAGTAACTGAGCCAAATTCATTTAGTGTAATTCTCGCCCCTAGAATTCATGAAGATACAGTAAGATTTTCACAATTTGTTAAATTTAGAGATAATATTGATGTTGCAACCTTGGATATACCAACTTTTGTTGGTACTCTTGATACAACGGATAATGTTAGAAGCTATAGAATATAGGAGGAGTATGTATGTCTAGCGAATTATTAACACCAAATTTTTGGTCAATTAATCAATTATTTAAATATCGATTTGCTGTACCAGTATATCAACGCCCTTATTCGTGGAAGTTAACTGAAGTCAATAGCATGCTTACTGATATTTTTGAATCTTACAAAGAATTTAAAGCATTATCAGATGAAGACAAGCAAAAAGCAAGTCTGTATGTTGGGAATATTATACTTCATAAAAAAGCATTTGAACTATATGATATCATTGACGGACAGCAAAGAATTACTACATTCTCTATTTTCTTATTAGCAATATATACAAAATTGTTTGAATTAAATGTTGATCCAAATAATAGAATATTAATCAAGATTCAATCTGCTCTTTGGAAATTAGATATGAACGAAAAACCTGTTCAAGATAAGAGAGTTATTGAACTAGGAAGTATTGATAAGCAGATTATGCTTGATGTTTTTAATGAGGCCTATTCTCAGCCTTTAAATCTAAGAAATTTCATTAATAATTATTCCATAAAATCTCCTTTTGAGGAAAATGTTAGAACAAATTTCAATCGAGCTTATGATTTTTCCAACGAACAATTTATCAATTCAAATAATGAAATCGATGACTTACTTCAATTTGCAAATTTCATCTTAAATAAGGTACATCTAATAGCTATTATCAACGAAGATAGTGAATTTAAAACATTCTCAATTTTCGAATCTATTAATAGCAAAGGAAAGAGGCTTGAGGATATAGATTTAATCAAAACAAAGATTTTTTCTAGTTTGAGTCCAGATGATTATTCATCTTATTTAAGCAAGTGGGGAAAATTAATAATCGATACATGTGATAATCTATATGATTTTCTGAAAGTTTACATCAAGGCTAATATTAAATATTATACAGGTAATGTTACCTACCATAATTTTGAAGGTATGGATAGGGAGTTATGTTCACATTTTGGCAAGGAAAATATAGGTGATGCCTATAAAGCAATGATAGAAGATATGGTTGATAAAGTTGATTGTTTTAATGCCGTCTTCAATTTTGATAAAGCTGTTTCAATTATTAAAAATAAAAGATTTAAATTTTACTATTCTGTTTATACGAAGATTAATTATGAGCATCCTTGGCCTTTGTTTTTCAAGTGTTTCTGCGATTACAATAATGGAAAGGGAAAGCTAAGTGAAAGTGATCTTATTGAAATTGTGATAGAAACGATTAAGTTCAGCATTTCCTTTTTGACTGTATGTCGCAAAGATAGTAAAGATGCTATTTCAATGTTCAGTTCAATTTTTGATGATATTTATTTAAATAACAAAGTAAGCAAAGATTGGGTAATTTATCAAATTAATAATAAGATGATATCGGCTGGAATTAGAAAAGAAGATATTCTTTCTTCTTTGAAGTCTGCTGACTTGTATGCAAAAAACAAACAATTAGGTGCAGCAGTACTTTCAACATATGAGTCTCAGTATGACGGAATTAATAATAAGCAAATATCATGGGATGAAGCTTATTCAAAATTCTCTACTTATGGTTCTTCATATACTCTTGATCATATAATGGTACAAACACCTGGAATTGACGATCCTAATTTAAAATATTATAAATTAGGAAATAATCTTAAATTGAAAAATGGACATGATTTTCCTAGTGAATTAGTCCACGATGGTATGGAATATGAAAATTTTAAAAGTTTAGTTTTACATAGAGCAGGCAATCTAAGATTAAAAGGTGGTGATGGAAATTCATCACATGGAAACATGTCTGAAGAAAATTTCAGTACTTACGAAAAGCTCGAAGCTAGAAATGATTTAATTTGTAAGTTTTTTGTAGATAAAGTAATAAATATAAAAGCAGTAGATATAAATTATAATCCTGCATCATCTCAATCAATATCAAAGAAAAAAATGAATGGAAACTTTAATTTTTCTATGCCAGATTTAGATTTTACTGGCACTAAGCCAAAAAGCATAACTTTGAATGGAAAAACTATAGATATTAACAGTCATAGAGATATTTTGACAAATGTAGTAGAGTATATATTTACTTTGAATAAAGATAAATTAATTGCCATTTCAAAAAGTAATTGGAAGCCAAGGCAACGAATTATACTAACATCAGATCCAAAAAATTTGACGCGTGCATATGAATTTTTAAAGGATACTATATATGTAGAAACTAATCTTAGTGCAAAAGATATAATGATTTATTCTAATAAACTTCTTGATGAATTTAATGTGGACAAAAATACCATTTCTATTTTTATACCCGAATAGTAAAAGCGACTTAGCTCAATTACGAGTTAGGTCGCTTTTTTTAGTTTTGTTTCATCATCATTTCGTAGTGTTGCGATTGTTGCATTGTATCGAATACTAGTTTGAATGTATCTCTACATGTTTGCACATCGATACCATCAACGAAATACACTTCATTACCTACTGTATTTTGTGAATGATCTAAGTACTCTAAGAACGATCTTACAAGATTAAACCTTTCTTGCGTATCATTACCATTTTCATCCTTTAAGAATTTATCTGAGTTGTTGATTAATAATTCAGTTTCAAGCTTCTTGTTAGTGTATCCACACAAATTTAAGAAGTAGTAACCTAGAATTCTGTGAATGATGTTACATGCTGATATTGATGTTTCAACTTCATCAAGTTCACGCCATAGTGCAGCATATGAGTTTTTGATAGGGTTGACATTATAATTTTCACCGTCTTTTGTCTTAATTCGCAATTTGATATGTGATTGGTTAGCATTTTTAGTAATTTGATAGAAATTAACAGCAGAGTAGTTATTTTCATATTCCGGAGTGGCGCATGAAAACGGAACGCTAACTTTCAAATTCAAAAATGGATACAGCATTACAAAGTAAAATTTACGCCAGTTAAAAGGCTGGTTTTTTGTTGCTGCCTGGTAGACAAAATGAAAAGAAAGTGATATAATTCAATTGTTCGATAAGGAAGGATTAGTTTCCTCAAAGTACTTGAGTAACGGGATTTATCTAAAATGCATTATGCGAGTGGTGTGTGTTAGATAAGTAAACTTACAAAAATTATTTTGATTAAATTAAGACTTATTGCAAAAGGGCTAAGTGTACTTACTGCTAGAAGTGGGCTTACTCTATATCGGCATAAGTCTTTTTTAATTCCTCGGACGAAGGAGGAATAAACATGAATTATAAAAATGTACGTGACCACTTAGATGAGGTCCAACAAAAAATTAGTTATTGGTTTGATAACACAGACTTACTGCTTCAAGCTTTCACAAGAAGCTCTTATTCAAAACAATATGGTGGAGAAAACAATGAGGTACTTGAATTCTTAGGCGACAGAGTACTTGATATGTATGTCGTTAAGGTGATCGCAGACAGATTTGGATTCGTTAAGTCTCAATCGGAATACTATGATGAAGCAAACGACAATGACGAATTCTGTATCGTAGCTCATAAAAATGAAGGAGACTTCACAGAGCTAAAAAAAGAAATCGTAAACAACAAAACACTCGCAGATAGAATCGATAAGCTAGGATTCTTCAAATATATGTATTTAGGTGACAGCGATTTAGATAATCCAAAATTTACTGAAAACCTAACTAAAGTTAAAGCGGATTTGTTTGAGTCAATTCTAGGTGCAATCGCAATTGATAGTGACTGGAATCCTGATGAATTACAAAACTCTGTAGAGTTCATGCTTCAGATTGATAACTTTCTAGCAGACGTTGATTATGAAGAAGAAAGACCAGAAAAGTTTCAGGAAGAGAATGCCATCAATACATTAAAGGAAATGGCAGAGCACGGAAGATGTTCCTTTCCTGAATACGATCAACCAGACGAGATGGTTGAAATGAATGATGGTAGAATGAAGTGGGAATGCACATGTTACATTAGAAGCTGGTCAATGAGACATACAGCTTATGCCACTTCAAAGAAAGAAGCAAAAAGATATGCGGCATATTTGATGCTTTGCGATTACTTTGGACTCCATGATGAGTTCGATGAAGAGGATGAGACAGATGAGTAGTTTAAGTTATGAGCAATTCAAAGTCCTACATAGTGAAACAATTATGTGTTGCCAGATAATTGAGGGTGACCTTAAATGGATTTACGCTTTTATGCATAAAGGTGATCCAGATGAAAACAGAAGTAAAGTATCTAATTATACACTCGGACAGATAGTAAATAAACTTAAGGAACTCGACAATTAAGACGGGAAGCCATATATCAGTGCTTCAGATTATAGCTTCTTAAGTCAAATGACTGAGAAGAGAAACTACTGGTGTCATCAATGTTATAGGGACTTTTTGTACGAAGATAATTGGCTTTCTTCAAAAGATTACGAGAAGGTATGCAACAAGCTACAAAAAGACCACGATAGGCTTGATATTGTATATAAGAACGTTGAGCAGATTAAAATCAAATTAAAAAGATAGCTGAAGGAGGAAGTGGCTATGGTAGAAAAGGAAAAGTACTTATATTGGCTTAATGCTGATGATCTAAAGTTGGACAAGGAAGTCGTCTTCCGCGAGATGTATTCTAGGATTGGATTGATATTTCATATCGTGCAAATGAATGAATATAACATCGCTAACATCTTAGCTATAGAAGAATTCGAAAAAGAAAAAGGTAGAACTTTTACTGAAGAAGATATAGAACGAGTTAGAGGAAAAATTGATAAGAAGTTTGAAGAACTGTCTGAGTTAACTTTTGGTCAGCTTAAAAAGCAGGTTGAGAAATCCATCTACCTTAAAGGTATTAATATAGAATTACTAGAGAAGATTGTTGATTATAGAAATTATCTAGCGCACAGATGCTTTAAAGAAAAGTTACTAAATAATCAATTAAACACCATTGAGGATGCAGATAAATTTGTGGATGAGTTGAATGACTATGAAGTTATCGTTCACGACTTCAATGAATGGCTATTAACTATATTCAAAGAGAATAAAATTAAAAGAATTTGTGCCGTGAAGGAGATGGTTTCATGACAAAAACAGAATTAGCTGAAAAATATGTAATGCAGTCATTTCTGGTGAAAAACTAGCAAAGGAAGAAATGGAATTGTGCTCAAAATGTAATAATGATTCGTACAAGTCCGGTTTGTATTTTCTATATAATGATTTAAACGAATGTATTTATGTTGGACAAACAGGTAACGGTGAATATGCATCGCTGTATATGAGAATGGTCGGTAATGTCGATGTAGCACATAAAAAAAGATTCCTGGAATAATGAAGTATCGTATGGTTACTGGCACAAATTTAATATAACTGATGAAGAGCTTCTTATTGTTGAGCGTTTTGCAATAATCGGTATGCATCAACCTATTTATAAAGACAAGTTTACGGATCAATCGACGGTTGATACTATTAAGTCGTTACTGGGATATGAATCATCAAAATAGTTGTAATAAGATAAATAGGAGCAGATGCATATGTTCCGTAGTGACACTAAGCATTCGTGTGTCCCGCATTCAAGTACCTATGGGCGGTAATAGATAGCCGTACGCAAGTTTAAGGCAATTAAACGGGTTCAGCCTCTTAACCTAAATAGAAAGAGGCTTTTTTAAATTAATGTTTTGGAGGAAAAAGTATGAGCAAAAAGAAGGAAAAAGGCGATAAGTACGAAGCCTTTACTAAAGAAGTACTTTTGCTAAAGCAACTCACTTGGTCTTATGACGAAAGCAATGAAAATATCTCGTTTGATGTGGTGTCAAATGAAAATATTATTTACGGAATTTCAGGCGCCCACCATCAGATAGATGTTCATCTTACATCAAGTGTAAATCCGAGCGTTCATTTGCTATGTGAATGTAAAGCACATGATCCGGCTGTTGAGAAAACTCATGCGTGTTCCTTTGTAACTGTAATAAATGATATAAAGGAAAAACATAAGGATTGGAAAATAATTCCAGTATTTGCAGCTGATGACGGATATCAAAGTGGCGCATTTACAATTTTAAAGTATTATAAAATTATTCCAATCGAAATGAAGGACTATAGAGAAGCAAAGAGGGTAATGACGCTCTCTATGAAATCTATTAGTCCAATCTTTAAAACACTTAATGCTACTTTAGAAGATGGAACAATAGTAGATAATAAATCATGTTTTAGAAACGCTTCTAGAGGGCCATATTTAGGTATTTATAATGCAATAAATAGTTTTGAACTGTTAGATGAAAATAATAATGAGATTAAAGATTTAGTATATTTTGTAGGTAAATTTCATACTGGTAAGAGAAAAGTCAGATACGGCGAATACGATGAGTTTATTGAACAAAACTCTATGAAAAAACTTATCTCGATTAAAGGTGAAATAACAGGCAATACTGAGAAATCTCTAGGAACTCATACGGATGTATTTGAGTCAAAGGTTATTACATCAATGAGTGTTGGTGATGGATATTATTACAAAATAAATAAGAATGAAACTTGTGAAAAGTTTGAAAACGAAGAAGACTCAAAGCGTATTTTCAAATAGGTGGGGGGTATTCAAAATAGCCTAAGGGTGTTCAAATCTCTCTTGGGGTGTTCACTTTGTATTAAAATGGTTCATCTTTGCCATTAAAAAACAATAGGTTTGATACAAATTGTATTAGACCTTTTTTTTGCAATAATAATTTTAATCCTTTTTCTTTTTATATATTCTACGTTATGAAATACTTATTAATAGAACAAAAGTTGCTGCTACGGAACAAATGTTATATATTGAAAAAGTCTCATTTGGTTTCTATAAATGTAGCAATAATTAAAAACTTAACGTTAAGTTAATATATGGTTAACTAGCGGTTGGTGTAAACACATTTATTTGATGATATAATATTATTGTGAATTAATTTACATTGTAATTAAGGCTGATATTACAAATAATATAAAAGCAAAATTGTTTTAAGAAAGGCATGTATTTATAATATTAAAATTTCAGAAAACATCAAAAGATTACTCAAGATGGCAAAAAATCGAACAACTATACCCCAAAGGCACTAAAGAATACTACAATCAGTTAACGTCAAATTTATATGAACTTACTATATTATAGGGAATAAACTTGGTAAGTATATAGCATATAACGATAATTTATCAAATGAAGAAAAGATTAATAAAGTAAATAAATTAGCAAAATTATATGCTAGTATTTTAGGTGATAATGACTATGAGATTTTAGGCATGATTATCAGGGACACTATTAAAGAAGTAATACACATAAGTAAACTAATTGGACTTGGTAATCAAGAAATCTAGACTTTAGATAGCATTAATAAACAAACCAATAGATAAGTAAATTAGTCAGTCGGTATAGCAGTTATTGTTATATGCTTACTGGCTTTTTAAAATATAGCAAAATAGAAAGAAAAATGATGTAAATATCTAAATAATATCGTGTAATACTATTGAGGTATAGTAATGAAAAAGTTAGATAAAGTATTAGAAATTTTTAATAATAAAGAATTAAAAGAAAAGTCAATATAACAACAAGAGATTGCGGATAAAAAGGGAGTAATGCGTCAACAAATAACCAGATTTGAAAATATGAGTAATTTCCCAACTATTTTCTTTTTAGTAAAATATGCAAATACATTAGGTACAGAAATAGATGTTGTTCTAAAAGGTGTAGAATTAATAGGGGTGACAAATAATGAACAAGTATGAGATTGTTAAGTTTGTTGATGATGAAGTAAAATTAGATGTCAATATTTCTCCGTTAGAAAAAACAATATGGATTAATATCGAGCAAATATCCGTCTTATTAGAAAGGGATAGATCGGTAATAAGCAAGCATATTAAAAATATTTTTTTAGAAGGAGAACTTTTGGAAGAATCAGTTTGTGCATTTTTTGCACATACTGCAAATGATGGGAAGATATATAATGTTAAATATTATAATTTGGATATATAGGAGGTAATTTAAGTGTCTGAAAAAGATAATGAATTTGAAGAAAAAGAATTAGATTCAGAAGATAAAAACGATGAAATAGAAAATTTTGACGAAGACGAAGAAAATAATTTAATTAAAGTTTGTGATGATATTGTAGCTAATGGTGGTAGAGCAACATTAATTAAGTGTGTTACATATGGTATTGGAAATATTGCATATCAAAACGATAATGGTATATATATTTTACCTATAACAGCATTGGAAGACTAAAAAATATTTATAGTGTTAACAACTAAAAATGCTATTGCCAAAAGCAATAGCATTAATTTTTTTAACATATATTATTCCTCAACACGCTCATATTGATATACAGTTATAGCATCTTCATCTGTTACAGGTACATGATTTCTAGAACTATTAATTGCTTCCATAAGTTCTTCACCTTCTAGGCCAACAAGATCTGTTTCTTTAAAAAGGTCACTATTAATGAATTCTTGAGGACTATTGAATCTAGTAATCTTTGTTATTTGTCCATATACTACCTCATAAACGGTACTATTATAAGCCCATAATACACCAATATCACTTACATCGATGTTACAAAGTTCATCGTAACTTGCTATTACATCGATAACTTTGCCTTCGTTTTTAAGTTTTTCAAATCTACTATCAGTAATTCCTGTTTTAAAGTAATGAGGATGTGTGAATAAATTTTCATCAACGCCTTCGGTTGGATATTTAAGGTCCTCTTCATAGATACAACTATTTGTATACCATCCCATATAGTCTAGTGAATAATGGTCGTTAAAAGTAGCCCATGCCATTACTCCACCCCATTCACGCATACTACAACGTACTGCTTGTCCAGTATTCAAAACAGGTACACACCCGTCGTAACGTTGATGAGCATCACCACCAAAGCAATAACCATGTTCACGAATTTCTTCGGCCACTGCTTCAATAACATCATCTGTTAATGGTGCATCAATATAGTCATAATTTGACCACCACGTCCAACCTACAACTTTGTAGGTTAATTTCTTTTCTTTGTTTTCATCCATAATTAAAAGTTTCCTCAAGTAATATTTTTAAAATAATTATATTAGATTATAGAGAAATTATACCATAGTTTATATTAATATTCAAATAATAAATAAAATGCTATGAAAATATATTAATATGATAAACATTCGAATTGCCATGGTGAGGTATTGAGCTATATTTTTTATAAAAACTGGTTAGTCTTTATTTAAATAAACAATAATACACATATACTATCAGTCTACTTGTGGTTGATTTTCCCATTATTTCAAATAAATGGTTGAATATATATAAATATAATGATATAATGTTAGCAAAGAAGAAAAAGGAGGAAAAAGAAAATGAAGAGAAAAACATTTATTTTGTTATGTGTCATTTTAAGTGCACTATTCATTAGTAGTTGTAAAATTTGCGTTGTTCCCAAAACTAACCCCAATGATCCTAATTATAATCAACAAGAAAAAATAGATGGAACTTATTCCGCAAAAGCATTGCATTACGGAAATATCCCTGAATCATATACTATTACCATTAAAGACGAAAAGTATAATAATGCTAAATTTGAAAAGAAAGTTTTAGAAGAAGATTTAAGGTTTTGGATAAGAATTGATAATAGCTGTGAACCTGAACAAGTTGTGTATCCAAAAGGTACTTCTTGTTATTGCACAATCACAGAACCATATTATAATACAGTTATTCAAGATGAACCTGAATTATCGACAAATCAGTTCGCAATATCATGCGAATATTATATTTACGAATATTATATTTTTGAAACAAGCGATAAACTTTATTTTGTTGAAATGGAAGTTGAGGTAGTTGAGGTATATGAAAATAATAATAGTACAATAATTAAAGGGCAACCAACATTAAATGGATATTATGAATTAACTAAAATAGAAGATTTATTAAGCACAAAAGGATATTATGTAGAAGAATCTAATGTTGGTAGTCTTTTCTATAGAAATGAAACGCCATCTTTATGTGTTGAATATGAAGGGATCTTTAAAACTAAAGAACAAATTAGTGAAACGCTTGAACAAAATAATATGTATTCAACTTTAGCCTTAAATAAATATAATGATGAGTTTTTCAAAAAATATGATTTAATTGTTCTATCAGCTCAAATACAGTATGGTACAATAGTTTCGGTAGAAGATATTAAAATAAACACAGAAAATGCTAAAGTAGAATTAACTTTAAAAAATATTTCTACCTCACTAATTGCTGCTGATGCTCTTGACATTGTTGCACCATATCACGTAATAGTAGTAATTAAAAAAGGTCTTGTTGGAGATATTACTAACTTAGTAACTATTAGATTATACTAATAATATATTTTGAAATGAATTGTTTGCTAAAAAAATCATAATGGTATAATATATCATTAGGTGATAAAAGATGAAAGCTAGATTATACTTATTAGAAGATACTTATCCAAGTAAAGTTATTATTAAGAATAATTTGATAACTAAAGAATATACCTATCAAAACTCACAAGAATTTATTAACGACATTAATAACTTATTTGAAATTAATAATAATCCTGACACAACAGTAATACTTGTACTTGATCCAAGTATTTGTAGAAACATTGCTATGGATAATGGTTTTGGAAAATTTCAATTAGCAGGTTATAATAATCTTAATAATTATGATGATATAAGGTTTTATCGCTATGATGAGAAAAATAATTTAGAAATATTTGAAGATATATATCAAAAAGATATACAGTCTTCGGATAATAAATTATTAAACCTAGCATTACAAAAAGATGTAAATCTAGAACTAGTTAAAAAAGGTGAAAACCTAATAAAAGAAATTAAATGTGAAATTCTTGAAAAAGATGAAAATAAAGAATTAGTAGAATATATTGAAAAAGATTTATTAACAGATAAAAAACTAATAAGTATTGTAAACAAATATGATAAGATTAATACAATTAATAATCTTAAAGCCTCGATTTATGCGATTTATCAAATATGTAATAACCATAATGATATAAAAGAAATCATAAGAAATTGGATTCTATCTACTGAACCAATTATAAAAAATAATGACTATACTACTTTAACTTCTAAATTTGAAAGCATAGCAAAAGTATGTGATAATATATGTAATGATAGAACATATTTAACTTTTGAAGAAATTGAAGAAACGATAAAAGATAAATTTAATTACTTAATGATAATGAATATTGATTTATTAGAAGAATATAAATATCAAATAACATCAATAGATTTCAAAGAGAAAAAGGTATATTTTAAACCATATTATTATTAGCAAATACTAAAATAGAGATTTGATGGATAGTCAAATCTCTATTTCTTTTTTACACCTCTTCGCATACTTAATAAAAGTACCCCTACTAATGTTTAATAGGCTTGCGGCACCAACACTAGTTATTTCTTTATCACAATAACTCTTAAAAACTTGTATAAAATAACTTGTAATTTGATAGGGAGGCCTACCCATATGTATTCCTTTTTCTTTAGCAATTTTGATACCTTCAGCCTGGCGTTGTCTAATATTTTCCCTCTCATTTTGGGCAACAAAACTAAGAACTTGCAAAACAATATCACTAATAAATTTGCCAACTAAGTTCTTATTATCGGTTCTAGTATCAAGCAGTGGAAAATCTAAAACTACAATATCTGCTTTAATATCTTTGGTAATACTAGACCATTCTTCAATAATCATCTCATAATTTCTCCCCAAGCGATCAATTGATTTAATAATTAATAAGTCATTTTCTTTCAATCTTTTTTTCATCTTTTGATAATTAGGTCTTTCAAAATCTTTTCCACTTTGCTTATCAATGTAAATTTGTTTTTCATCAAGACCTTGTTTAAACATTTCATCTAACTGTCTATCAACATTTTGCGTAGTAGTAGATACTCTAACATAACCATATTCCATTTTCTTTACCTCCATTTAGTTATGGGTAAATTATAACAAATTTTCCTGTTAATAACGTACAACAAAGTAAGCAAACAAGGAAATAATCGATTATTAAAAAACACAATAATTACTAAAAAAAGTATATATACTAAAAAATACCATCTTACAAATACGCCGTTATTATGATAAAAATTGACAAAATACCTAAAAAGTGATATAATACACTTGTATGTATAGTTGTCATATACGATGACTAATTTCATATAATGTATTATTAAAATAAAAGATTTTTAAGAAAGGGAATTATTTTAAAAATGAAAAGAAAAACATTAACATTAACATTGAGTATTCTTGCTTGCCTAGCATTAATTGGGGTAGGCTTTGCAGCATGGATAATTTCAGCGGAAGTATCTGCTGATCCTGCAGAAGGTAGTTTCATAGTTGATACTGTAACTGATAAATCATACAAGGTAGAAGGCGCTTGGTTAAATAGTCAATCAGAAATAACTTTTGGTGCACCTGCTACAATGGAAGGAAATCCTTGGTTAACTAATGACTCAAAAGATAAAAAAGAAAATTTAACAGTAACATATCAATTAACAGTAAAATATGGTGATAATACACCTGCTACAGGAATTAAAGATAAAATAATAACTACTGTTAGTGCTCTTGCAGATCCAAATTATACTGCTGCTGTAAATGGCGGATTAATTATTGCTCCAACAAGTGCTAAAGTTGAAGAAACTACTACACCAGGTGTTTACAATATTACAGTAACATATCAATGGGGAGAACATTTCGGCAAGGTTAACCCATACACATATTACAAAGAAAAAACACCAACAGATAAACTAAATGGTACTGAAACTACTTATATGCAAGATGCAAAAACAAGTCTTGAAACTTTATCAAAAATCGAAGCATCAGTTAAGTTTACTTTAAGTATTACTGTAAAAAAATAGGTTTTAAATTATGGCAAAGTTAACAAGAAATTCTTATAAGAGAAAAATTATTCTTTTCGGTGTAATTGTATTCATGTCAATAGCATTAATCTCTACAGGTTTTGCCGCATGGGTAATGTCACAAGAAAAGAAACAATCTAAATCAGGTAATGTATCAGTTGGTGCTGTTACAGAAGGAAATATTGAGGTTATTCTTGATGAATTAACAGTTAAGGATTTTAAGTTTGAACCGAAAGAAAATGACAAAACAGGCCGCGTTCGTAATGATGGTACAAATTTTGAATCACTAACGGTAACAGTAACTGGTACTATTAAGAATACACAATTCTTAAAAGAAGCAACAATTAAGATGAATGTACAAGATAAGGTAAATCAAGCAGTTACTGATGGTTACATTGTTTTACCTGAATGTGCTGGAAAAGAAGCTGTTCTAACTCTTACTGATGGTGGAAGTGAAACTGAAAAGAAATTTACTTATGATATAACAATTGAATGGGGTACTAAATTTGGTGGTAAAAACCCTGGTGAATATTATGACAGTGATGCGTTTAATCCAACTGAAGAAGAACTAAAGGGATTTAGTGGTACTCAAGAAGAAAAAATTACAGCTTACATTAAGAGTGTATTAGATGCATTCCATGAACTATTAGATACAGCTACATATGAAGTAGTCGTTACTGCAAAACTTAATTAGTAGGTAATTATGTCTCCTTCTGAAATACTTTCAATCATAGTTACTGTTATCGGGGTATTTAGTTTCGCAACAATATTTACGATATTATACAAAAGTTATGCAAACTCGCAAATTGCAGAACTTAATTCAGGTAAAAAAGACATTGAATTAATTGATGAAGTAATCTATGAAAAACAAGAAAAAGTTAGAAGGCGCAGAAAGATAACTGGAACTATACGTACAGTTGTCTTTTATGCTATTATGGTGGTACTTATTCCATTGTTTATTTTTTCATTGATTAATCGATTTCAAAACAATGTCACAATGATAGGCAATAGAACTGTTATGGTTGTTGCAAGTAACTCAATGAGTTACAAAAATGAAGCTAATAGTTACTTATTTGATGACAGTTTAGGATTAAACAATCAGTTTAATACATACGATCTCATTATTCTTGAAAAAGTGAACAATGAAACCGACTTAAAAAAATATGATGTTATCGCGTTTAGAAATTCAAAAGGTAGTAATACTATTCACCGTATCATCGATATTGATTACAGTAGTACCCCATATAAATATACTACTAGAGGAGATATATACGACGAAAAAGGAACCGATGGTGAAAAACCTACTTTTGATAAAGTTATAGGTAGATATACTGGAAAACGCCTTGGTGGTGTGGGAATGTTCATCTTATTCCTACAATCATATGCGGGGATAATTACAGTATCATCGCTTATATATTGCTTATTAATGATTGATCGCATTGCAAATAAAATGGATAAAGTACAAGAAGAACGAATCAAAAAACTTGAAGAAGCTTTAGAATATGAAAATGAAGATAATTTAAATGAATTTAAAGCTATTTATACTGAAACAATTTATTACAAAGGCTATGCGTATAAATTTGATGAAAATGGTTTTGTTGATAAAACCGAAATAAATAACAACGAATACTTAGAAAAATCGGATAGTACAATGATTAAAGAATTGACTAACCAAGAAACTTCAGAAACCAAAACTGAAGAAATTACAATAAATGAAGAACAGGGAGAGTAACCTTATGAAAAAACCCTATTTTACAAGAAAGAACTTGATAGTTTTATCACTTGCATTCTTTTATTCTTTCTTACTACTATTTGTAGGTTTATGCCTAGATGGATCTCATCTACTAATAGGTAAAAAGAATCCAATAGCACTTGTTGCGGGAAAAATAAATTTTGAACCAATAAGATGTGGTGTAACAGGATATGTAAGTTTAATACTTGTTGCAATATATATATCTGTATTTGTAGCATTGTTCTTATACGAAAAAAGATATGCAGTTTTAAACAATAAAAAGCCATATAGTCTAAAAATGATTCTATCTTATCTTGCATCACTAGTAGTATGCTTTATATTATCATTTGGCGTTGGTATGTTAATTTGTGGAAAAAATGGCATCAAAACAATGTATCAATTTACTGGTCAAAGTTTATTAATAACAACATGTATATATATTCTTGCTTTTGCTTTTATTGGTGGAATATTGATGTTTATTGTAAACTTTACTCAAGTTGATAGACCATTTAGAGCATTTGAAGATAAAAACTATCCAGTACTTGATGACGATGATCTTGTTAAAAATGATGTTAGTTCAAACTTTGATGCTGTACCATCAAGTAAAGTTAGTGGCACAGTAAGTGGTGAGGTTGGAATTGGTCAACCTGCTGCTACTGACAACAACAATTCAAGCGTTATTCGTCAAACAGAAGAACTAGATGACCGTGAAAAAGTATTCCCAGCATTATCAATGATGGATGAAGAATACGAAGGTTATGCGGTTGAAAATGTTGTTAGTGATAACTTAACATTAAATGAAATTGCAACAAGATTTAGAAATTATCTTGCCAAAGAAGAAAAATTATATTTTGATATTGATACAATTCGTTTCTTTGTAAGCGGATTTGCCGCAAGTCATTTCATGATTTTAGAAGGTTTATCTGGTACAGGTAAATCAAGCTTACCAAGATATTTTGCAAAGTTTATCAATGCTAATCTATTATTTGTTCCTGTCCAAGCAACATGGAGAGATAAAACTAACCTAATCGGTTACTTTAATGATTTCTCTAAAGCTTACAGTGAAACTGAATTCTTAACAAGCTTATATCATGCTAACTATAATCCTGATATGATACATATGTTTGTACTTGATGAAATGAACATTTCAAGAGTTGAATATTATTTTGCTGACTTCTTATCAGTGCTTGAATATCCTGAAGAAGAATGGAAAATAAAAATAATGCAACTTCCATATAATTTCATCCCTCCTGCAAAATTAGATGATGGTGTTATTCAAATACCTAATAACGTATACTTTGTAGGTACCGCAAACAAAGATGACTCAACATTCACAATTACTGATAAAGTTTATGACCGTGCAATCACAATTGATTTTGACAATCGTAATGATGCATTTAATGTAAATGGTGACGCATCAACAATTAACCTTAGTAGAAGTGCCCTTGCTAAACTATATCAAGAAGCTAAAAACAATAAGAGTTATCAAATGACTGATAATGATTATCAAAAATTCCAAACTATAAGTGATTACATTTATGATCAATTTGATATTACTTTTGGTAACCGTATTTTAAATCAAATATCTGAACTTGTTCCAGTATTTGTATCATGTGGTGGTACAAAAGAAGAAGCTCTTGACTTCTTACTTTCACGAAAAGTTATTAGCAAAATTGAAGGCCGTTTTGAAGAATATGTTAAAAATGCTTTAAGAGAATTACTTAACTTAATTCATAAAACATACGGAAAAGATGTTTTAAAACGTAGTGAAAAAACAATTCAAAATTTAATGAGAAGGTTATAACAATATGAAAATCATCGAAGAAAATCTTTTAAAAAAGATGATAACACAACTAAATAATTACGAAAAAAAGTATCAAGATGTAAAAGAACGTTTTACTCATTTAGAAGAAATTGAGTTTACATCTTTACAAGAACTTTCTTTCGAAAAAGATAATGAATTCTTCGATGAAGTAACCTTTATCTTAAGTGTTATCACTTCGATAATTGCTCATCCTCAAATATCTAACCGTGATGAAGATATTATCGAACGAGCTGAACAAGTTGGCAACATTACCAATGAAGCATTAAAACAAACAATACGTGATGCAAGTTTGTGGAAAGAAAAAGATTTTGAATTAGTTCCTGAATATATTCATTATCATCAACACATTGATGATTTAAAAATTTATGAAAATATCTTCATTGGTATGCTAATTCATCTAATTGATACAGAACTTACTAAATATGATGTTTTCTATCAAAGACTTATTCCAAGTATGCAAACTGATGCATTGTTTATTGAAGAAAGCGAAAAAATTGAAAAGACATTAACAAAAATAGATAGTTTAAAACGTAAAATGTTACATATTAAAAATACAGCTTTTTACAAAGAAATATCTAAAGTTAATTTAAATTTAAGAAAAATACAACCCACAAATATTTTATTAAAAAACAAACTATATAATTTATGTTATAAATTCTATCGCAAATTTGTTATTTATGAAGATAATAAAAACTTACAAATTGATTTTAAAAAGTATTATTACTATCAAATATTAAGAGTATTTAAATTAAATGAATTTATGCTTGATGATAAAAATCAAAGTCTAGTATTTAACTATCAAGATAAAAAAATAAAACTAGTAGATAATGAAGAAAATTCTAAAATTAGTTTAGAAATTAAATATCACAATAATGTCTATAAACATCTTTTAATTCTATCAACTGATCGTGAATTAATAGATGAATACGTTGAAGATAAAGATTACATAACAACAGAAGTAATTTCCCTTTGGAATTTATATAACGTTGATACAAATGAATTTGTCTTCAACAATCAAGCAAGTGAAATAGAAATTGCTAGAAAATGGGTAATGAGTAAACTTCAAGAAGTAGTTGCAAAGAAAATGATTTACTCAAAATATTGCCCAATATGTAAAGATAAAAACTTAACAATTGAAAATGATATATATCATTGTAACAATTGTAAATCAATTTATACATTCAAAAAAGAAACGAAAGATGTAATTTGGTTTATTAAATTAAGGAGGTAACTCGCATGGAACAAAACATCCAAGAACCTAAAAAAACCACTATATTAATAGAAGACTTATATAAATCATATGGTGAAAAAGAAGTTCTACTTGGACTAAATTTAGAAGTTCATGAAGGCGAATTATTTGGATTTATTGGCCGAAATGGTATTGGTAAATCAACAACCATAGATTGCATGATTGGCGCTAAAAAATTCAATAAAGGTAGAATTGAATTAAACGGTTATGATATTGTAAAAGATCCTATTGATGCTAAAAAAAGTCTTGGATACGTTGCAAGTGAACCCACTTGTTATGAGGAAATGACAGGTTATGACTATTTAGAATTTGTTGCAAGCATATATGGTATGACTGAAGGTGACTTCAGAAGAAACAGTGAATATCTTTGTAACAGATTACAACTAAATTTAGATGAATTAAATAACCCTATTTCTGATTATTCACATGGTATGAAACAAAAACTATGTTTGGTTGCAAGCCTTATACATAGCCCCAAAGTATGGGTTTTAGATGAACCTACAGTTGGGCTTGACATAATGGCAGTAGAAGAACTTAAAAAAATGTTAAGGGAATATGCAAATCACAATAATACGGTTTTCGTTACAAGCCATAACATTGAATTAGTATCTAAAATATGTGATAAAGTTGCCATTATAAATGATGGTAAAGTTGTTGCATTATATGACTTAAATAAAAACCCTAATAAACGATTACAACTTTCAAAAATCTTTCTTGACACATATGGAGGTTAAAGATGCTAAACCTTTTAGCAAAAGATTTTAAACTTCTATTTGGAAAAGAAAAAAGTATTGCAAGAAGAATTGCAACTATTCTTGTAACCCTTATATTTATAGCGTGCTTTATTGCAATTGAAGTTTTTCTATTTACTACAATTTTAAATAAAATCAGTAAATATGATCAAGCACCAATTGCTTATATGAACCTATTTCTTACTGTAATATCAATACTAATAATTATTGCAAATATTTTTCAAGCAAAAAGATTATTCTTTAATGAAAAAGATATTGAACAACTAGCCAATAGACCAGTAAGTAATGGACAAATAATAAGTTCTAAAATGGTTTTCTTATTTATTATGCATTATGGTACAAGTTTATTATTTGTTTATCCACTGTTTGTAGCATACGGAATTATCTTTTCAAGAAGTTTCATATTCTACTATTTGGCTTTATTTTATCCATTATGTTCATTCTTATTTGAAATGGGAATTGCTTTAATCTTAGTTTATCCCGTATGGCTTATTAATAAATATCTTAGAAAACATCTAATAATCAGATTTATTTGTGCTTTAGTAATCATATTCATATGTTGTTATCTATATTCAAAAGTATTAAATTTATTTATTGAAATTGTCGCAGATAACAATGTAAATGTTTTATTTACTACCGATTCAATAAACTTCTTTATGAATCTTAGAAAATATGAATTTCCAACTAACTTTCTAGTAGATATTTTTATAAGTTATCGCACATCAAGAATTTGGATGTATCTACTAATTGCAATAGGAGTGTTTGCAATTGGCTGTACAATTTGTATAGCAGCATATGGCTATGTAAGAAATATTTCAATTAAAAATAAAGCAAAGAAAATTAAAAAAGAACCTAAATTAGTTAGTCCTAAAAAAGCTCTACTAAAAAAAGAATTTCTTTTAATTACTAAAAATCCTGGATATATTTTATCATTTACGGGTTTATTAATCGTTCAACCATTTTTAGTATTTTTAGTAACCAAATCAATGAATACAATTTTTTCTAAAGGTATCTTTAAATACTATGTATCTGTTGTACCTAATTTCTTACCATTAATGGATGTGCTTATCCTAATGTTATTTACGGTAATTATTGCGCAAGGCGCATCAAGCTACATATCAATGGAGAAAAAAACAATTAAAGTAATAAAAATACTTCCAGTTGAACCGCAAACCCAATTAATGATAAAAGTGTTAATACCATTAGTGATGTCAATATCTTCACTATTTGTAACGACATTAGTTCTATTAGTTGGTAAACTAATAAACTTCCCAACCTTCATATTTGGTTTCTTATTAACCCTTGCATTACTCTTAATTTTTAGTATGATTTGTTTAAGAGAAGAATTACACATAAGACATTTAAAACCTAGGTCAACATTTAGATCTAATTTATGTGCATACCTTTTACCAATTGCCTACTTTGTAATTACAGCTTTATTATCATATTTAAAAATTAACCTAATACTTGCTTACTTTATAGGTTTAATTCTAATTTCAATATTAGGAGTTATTATGGCAATTATACTTAAGAAGAATGCAAAATCATGGTTTATGGATTTGGATGTGGTGAACTAAATGAAAAAGAAAAACTTAATAATCTTATTATTAATACCTTTTGTAATTACTCTTGTTGGTGTAATTACCATTAACACAACCTTTAACTTTATTGAAAACGATATGATTGGGATAGATTGGTCTTATGATGAAATAGAAGGCATCAAATTAGAAGATAAACTTCACAAATTAGTTGCAAGTCCTATCTATGAACAAGGTTATCCCCCACTAAAAGAAGAAGCGCTGGTTTGGAGCGTTTATGATAGCGATAATCATGAAGAAAATAAATATGCAAAAATTGTAAATGAAAATGATAACTGGTATTTACAACCATTACAAATTGGCGAAGTTAAAGTAACATGCTCAAATAAAAAAGGCAACATCTTTAAAACGATGACCGTTATAATTTTTAAAGAAGGAGCAATTGTTGTTCAAAGCAAAATCAAAGCATCACAAAATAATATTGATCCTAATATCTATTATGGTGAATATGACTTTGACAACAACCTATATAAGCAAAAAGCTACCTTTGAATTTGAAGTAAAAACTATTGGTGATTTACAAATAAATGACTTACAATATGTAAATAACACCCCTGATATTATTGAAATAGATGAAGTAAATAAAATTGTTAAAATTAAAACATCAGGTGATGCAAGTTTTACGGTAAAAACTAACAATGATGAAATGGTAAAACCAATGACTTATTCATTTAAAGTAGTAAAAGATGGCGTAAATGTCTATGACTATAATCAACTACTTGCATGTACAAATAAATCAACCAATGGTGAAATTGTTGTACTTAGAAAGTCATTTGAATCTGTTAATAATTTAAATAATACAACTGATAATAACGTAGTATGTTTTGGCAACTATACAGATGGTAAAAAAATTGATTTTACATCTGATGTATATTCATTTGAAACAACCTATAATCAAGATTATATTAAAGCTTGGAACGAATTTGTAAATAGCAATCCACGTTATAAGAAGATATCTAATAGAGTGCTTGCGGGGATAAGAGTACAAAAAGATTTCTATGGTAATGGTTACACAATAAATCTTCACAATTTAACATTCCCATCAAGTACGATGGATGTAGTTGATAGTAATGGTAATAAAACGACAATTCCTGCTCTTTCAAAAGATGATTTATATAGAGGACCTCTACCATTTTACAGTTTAGGCGAACATGATAATATGCCACTTATTGAAGCATTCGGTCAAGATAATGTCGGTATGTATGTAGATGGCAGTAATATTTTAATTAATGACGTTAATTTAAAAAACTGTGATTTTGGTAACTTAATGTCAAACTTAGATTATGTTGGTACCGTTCTTGAAACTAATGGTAATAACATTACAATTAAAAATTCAAGATTATCTAATGGTAAACAAGTTGTTAGAAGTTTCTCTTCTACTAACGTATCAATCGTAAATTCAATGTTAAGTAACGCAAGAAATTTCTTATTAACAATTGGCTCTAACGATTATATTAAAGCAGATTTATTAAAAGAATACGAGTTTACTCTTTTAAATGGTGAAAAAATAACTAGCACAATAAACAACTATTTGATGAAAAGCAATGCGGGAGACGACACTTTAAATGCTTTCGTAATTGGTTCATTTACTGATAAAGAAAAAATGCGTAAAGCTATCTTAGATATCCAAAACGCTTTAAACGATGAAAGTTTAATAAAAGATATTTATAAAGGTAGTATGAACATTAAAGATACAATGTTTTATCGAAGTGGTATTGCCTCAATTGGTATGGACACGATGTTTAGTGGTCCGTTCCTTGAATCAAGCACTCCATCAGTTGTGAATATGTTGCTTACAGGACTAAATGTGCCATACATTCCAAATCATGTTGGAGGTATGTCATATCCAGTAGAACTTAATATTACCGGTAAAACTAAATTCTATGATTACAAAGAATGGAACAACTTAGATATCACAGGCTTAATAAATGAAAATATATCAAGCTTTGTTGATGATGCTAAAGAAATGTTTGGTGTTACTGACGCAAATATTGGTGATATATCAATAGATACAATATTCCCAATTAAGAGTTTCTTAAAATCAAGTGTTGTTACAACAACATCAAGTGATGGTAAAGTCTATGTTAATATTCCAATTGCTTACTATGGTGGTGGTGCTAACCTCTCTAAAGTAACGTTTGATACAGAAGATTTAAAATATGACTCATGCAAATTAACAGTTGTTGATTTACTAGATAAATATTTATCACTAAAAGGAATTGACTTAGATAACATAAATTTAGATAAACTTGATTTAGCAGTTATTAAAAACGTTATGTTAAAATGTGTTACAATCGTAACAGGCTATGAACCATTTAAGTTCATATCTGTAAATAAACAAGGCTATTTATTTGATGAAGGTCCACGTGCACCTCAAGCCTTGGAATTAATTAAAAATGCACAAGGAGAATAAACATGAAAAAAATTATCTCTATTCTATCCATCCTATTAATAGCATGTTTTGCTTTAACAAGCTGTGGTAGTTTTAGCACAGCTGAAGATGGTAAAATAATAAAAGCAATTACTACTAAAGAAGAAAAAGATGGTACTATCAAAATGGTAATATCTTATACCGATGAAGAACTTGCAAATGATGAGTTTATTCTTCCAAGAGGTGTTACAGGAAATGGTATTAAGAGTATATTTACTTATGAATCACTTGACAAAACAGGTATAGTGATTCGTGTAAACTATACAGATGAGACGATTGAACCAACGGAGTTTACTTTACTTCATGGTAAAAATGGTGTAGATGGTATATCAATAGCAGGAATTGAAACAACTGTTAATGAAGAAACTGGTGAAACAACCGTTACAATAACTTATACCGATGAAGAAAAAGAACCTGTATCATTCACAATTCCAAAAGGTGAAAAAGGTGAAACAGGTCGTGGAATCTTAAGTATCGAAAAAACTTCTTCAGATGAATTAAATGATGTTTATACAATAACTTTCACTGATAATACAACAACAACTTATACGATTTCTAACGGTAAAGATGGTAAGGATGGCATATATATCACTGATATAATTGGAACAACTACAACAACTGAATATATCGTAAAATTTGTTTTTTCAGATAAAACTACCAAAGAAATAACTCTTGAAAAACCATCAACAAACAAATGGATTAGTGGTAGTTCATTTCCTAAAGCAGATGTAGGAAATGACAACGATTATTATTTTGATACATATCATAAAATAATCTACACTAAACGTGACGGTGTATGGACATTAGTAATTAGTTTCAATGATAGTCAAGAAACATATAAAGTAATATTTAACTTAAACGATAAAACAGATGGTGGCCCAGAAGCAAGTATGCCTGATGGCTTCGATCTTCCTTATTGTTACATTCAAAGAAATACTTACTTTAAACAAAATGGTTATGGTAATATCCCAGTTCCAACAAGAGAAGGTTATACATTCCTTGGATGGTATACAACTAAAACCATTGGCCCAACAAGCGGAGTATTAACAGATTTAACACCAATACTTTCTGATTTAGAACTTTACGCACAATGGGCTAAAAAGTAAAACAAAAAATAATTCTTAGTATCTAGATATCTAGATACTAAGAATCCATTTGAAATTTTATATATGCACTTTAGTAAAAAACATACTAAAATATATATATAAAACTTCAAAAGAAAGGAAAGGCTATATGAAAAGTAGTAAACTAAAATATTACATAACAATGATTTTAATAAGCTTATCACTAATTAGTATAGGCTTTGCTTCGTGGACCATTTCAAATGATGTAAAAATAAAAGATGATAGCATAATTATTGTTGATGATGTAATGAAATATAATGATTATTTAAGCTATACATTAACACCATTTAGTTATTATAAAACTGGTTTTGTAAGTAATACGGGAAAACTCACTAACGACGGAATTATTAGTGTTGAATTAGTTGTCAATATTGATAATTGTAAAACTAAGTTTACAAGTAGTAGTTTAGAACTTGAATTAACTTTAAGAACAATTGGAGCTGACACAGTTAACTTGTTCAATAATGCTGATTTACCACTTACAGTATCAATAAATGGTACTGTACTAAACGATTCTCAAGTTACTAAGAATAATACTAGTGCAGTAACTAAATATGCTATTAATGATTTATCGCAAAGTTCACTAACACTTAGGTTTGAATACAAACTTACTAAAAACGACTCATTAAATTTTCAAGAAATAATTTATAACACTTTCTATAACAAAGAAGTATATTTTGGACTCAGTGCTAAAATAACGGAGGTGGAATAGATGAAGCAAATTAGGAAACCTTTTAATATCGTTATGGCTTTGATATTACTCATTGTTGTAACAATTGCTACAATTGCTTTTTCATCTTGGCTAATAACTGATGAAATAACTGAAAAGCCAATTTACCAACCAGGTACAGTTGCTAAGCATTATCTAGATAATCAAAAAGATATTTATGATGGAACAAGTCAAGCTCCAACCTCACCATTATTTGCTGAAGGTGAATTATCTTATCAGTATAGAAAAAGTGGTGATACAGACAGTGGTGATACAGACTATATATCTGGTAAACCTACGAATGCAGGAATATACGATATTCGTGTTACAATAAAAGAAAATAATGAAAAAGTAGATGTAGGTTACCAAATAAAACCAAAACCATTTAATAATGATTTTACTGTCAAAGTTAAGGGTGATAAATTCGTTCATACAGGTACCGCAATAACTCCAAAAATCACATTAATGGATGGTACAACAACGCTCATAGAAGGAACAGATTATACTCTTGATTATGAAAACAACATTGCTTTAGGTAATGCTAAAATCATAATCACAGGTATAGGAAATTATGAAGGTACTTTGAATCAAGAATTTACAATTGTTGGTACAAGTAAACTTGAAATTGTATGTACAAACATGCAACAGCTTACTTACAATGGTAAATCACAATTACCTGAATATACAGTTAAATGTGGCTCGGATGTTATTACAGATGCAATTGTGGAAATACAATATCGAGACCCAAATACAGGTGAGTATATTGACGGACAGCCAATGCATGCAGGAGTTTATACTATTAGACTTACTGCCAAAAAAGAAGGCTATGAAGATTCTGATATACTAGAAAGAAAAGTGACTATTAACCCTAAAGAAGTTACAGTTACCTGGGGAAATTTGAATTTTACATATAATGGACAAATACAAAAACCAACAGGCACTCTAACTGGATTAATTGATGGAGATAGTTGTGTTTTATCAATAAGCGCAGATGATAATAAAAATGCAGGAACATACACTGCTAGGGCAACAATTGGTAGTGGTGAAAATATGGCCGATTACAAAATATCAAACGCTTCTACGCAATATGTAATTGGCAAAAAAGATATTAGAGTTTCTAATACTATAGTTGAAATTGATTATAAATCTGGATTGACTTGGGCTAACTTAAAGTCAGAACTTGCTGGCATGGTTAGTTATGATGGCATAATTTCTGGTGATAGCATTACGGCTACAATAAGTGGTATGCATAACGGAATATTTGGTTATGGTACAGATGAAAAAACTGCGCCTTATACAATTGTCAAATTAACTGGTGATGCTGGATACACAAATGTAATAGGTAGTACTTATTTAGTTACTATTAGCGTTTCTGATAGCGAACTAACGAACTACAACTTAAAGTCAAATACATTTATATTCAAATATAAAACTGCAATTTTAGGAACGAGTACTAGTAAATATTACACAGTTGAAGATGCTTTTTCACAATCTGGTGATATCAATTTTGTTGGAGATTCTACAGGTAAAACAAGTTTTGTTACTACATCTTTTTGTAATCTATCAATTGGAGAAGGATATCCATATAGTGAATATACATACACTGTATCTAGTAGAAAATTAGTTGTGCCATATAAGTCAACCTATCTAAGTAATTTGGATAGCCCTGCAACTGCCTCTGGTTCAAGTGGTACTGTGTATGCAGCATTGATTGTAGGCGATAAAATACAAATAAATGTAGGCTCAAGTGGCAATATATTAGTTGATGCAGAAATAGGTTTTGCTCAACCAAATACAACAATAACGTGCACAAGAGGAGTATTATTAAATTTAGGAACAATAAATATAAAAACAGGTTCAAAGGTATACGCATACGGATTTTTAAAAGGTTTTGATAACGGATTATTAGAACTTGAATCTGGAGCAGAAGCAAAAGATTGTTTTCATACATATGACTGGCCAGGTGGAAATACAGCAACTAATATATATTCAAAAGTTTTACCTCTTAATGCTTGGTCACTTCATAATATATCTTGCACAACAAAAATAAATTATGGAGCTAATTATAGCGCATATATGTATGCTAATATGACTGCAAATGTAACTGCTAGTATGTATGTAATTAGATCAGACACTAGTCAAAGTTCAATGTTTGTTATAAAAAGTGGGTACATTATGAAATCTGCAACTCATGCAGCTTCAAAGCCTACTGATACAGCGTTAAATACAATAATTGGATTAAATCAAGCAACAGGACAAAAAGATATTGTTGATATTTATGGAACTTGTGAAGATGCAAGTTTTCAAATTTCAATTAAGACGTTCCTTGGTACCACTACTATTAAAACATCTAAAGATATAGCGTGTCCAATAGGCTATATGGATATTACTGTTAAATCTGGTTCACAATTATCATTATCCAATTCTGATTATTTATTTTTACCTGGCACAACACTTACAATTGATGAAAATGCAACATTAACAACTAGTTCTGGAGTTGATTTATCATTTGAGATATTTAGCCATATTGAAAATATATCAGGAGGGTCTGCTTTTTCCATTGGTAGATGTATTGACAAATTTGATGCAAAAATGGTAGTTAATGGCACATTTAATTGTGGTGGTGGTATTGGCGGTTTAATAACAACTTCCAATTTAAATGGAAAAATAGTTCTAGGCTCTACTGCTACAGCGTACACAACATTTTTATCGTTATACCATGGTGTAGGAAGAGGTAAGTCGGGATATACAGTATACAAAGTTTCTAATTTTTATAGCAAGACTTATATAAATGACACTAATTCATATGCCGCATTTGTTGCGAATAACGAATATAAAGCTGCAATTTCTGACGACGGAAAATATTATTGGATTGGTACTAAAGGTACAACAACAAATTTAGATGGATCTTTAGATACTCAAGCTTCTGAAGGAGAAATAGGTAGTTGTGTAGCAGGGGGATCAAAAATTACTTTAGCTGATGGTACTACAAAAAATATAGAAGATTTGACACGTGATGATATGTTAATAGGTTGGGATTTTGTAACTGGCAAGTATGTTAGTGTACCTGCTTCAATATTATGGAATCATGGTAAATATTTAACAAATGTTATTAATTTAAAATTCTCTGATGGTACAATTATAAGAGTGGTTGAAGAACATGGCTTCTTTGATATTGGTGAAAACAGTTATGTATTTATTAACGAAAGTAATTACGAATCATATTTACATCATACATTCGTTAAGACTACGTACGTAAATGGAACATTTATAAATGAAAGTTTCGAACTTATAGATGCATATATAACAGAAGAAACAATTGGTGTATATTCATTACAAACTGCTTATACAATTAACTTTGTAGTTGATGGTGCCTTATCTATTACTCCAATGGCTACTGATGCATTGATATCTTATTTTGAAATGGGCGATAACTTAATGTATGACCAAGAAAAAATGCAAGCAGATATTGAAAAGTATGGTTTATATACATATGAAGACTTTGCTGAATATGTAACATATGAGCAATTTGTAGCATTCAATGGTGCATACTTAAAAGTAGCAGTAGGAAAAGGATTAATTACATGGGAAGAAATTCTAGAACTTATCCGTGCTTTTGTTAATTAAATAACTTAAAAGTGATAATAGACTAACAAATCTATTATCACTTTTTACTTCCATTTAAATTCTTTTAAGTATTTTTCTTTTTAAGTTATTCAAAATTTTGTATAATATATTGTGTGGGTGAAGTATGAAAAACATAGGGTATTATAGTAGTGGTAAGTATTTATACGAAATCATAGAAGAAAATGGCTATATTGTCAAAATTGGGGTTGTAGATTCAATCTGTGATGATGTTTCTTCATCTTTAGTAGTTGATGAATGTATTAAAGAATTAGATGAATATTTTAATAAAAAGAGAACTGTGTTTAATGTTCCAATTAAACAATTTGGAACAGAGTTTCAAATGAAGGTATTTGAAGTATTAAAGTCAATACCTTATGGGCATACTTTATCATATAAGGATGTTGCAATATTAATTGGTAAACCTAAAGCATCAAGAGCAGTAGGCAATGCATGTAATAAGAATCCAATTATGATTGTTGTGCCATGCCACAGAGTTATTGGTAAAAACGGTAAACTCGTAGGTTTTGCGTATGGTACAGATTTAAAAAAAGAATTACTAGAATTAGAGAGGTAATTTATGAATGTAATCGATTATTTAAAAAAATATGGTAATATCAGTTTTACTGATAAACCCTTTAATGAAGTAGATGCATTAGTATATAGTCAATTATCTTACTTTGATTTTTCTGATACACCATGTTGTAATGAAAATCTAGATTATAGTTTAAAATCATTTCTTGATAATGATTATAATAAGAAAAGGGTTGCCGCAATCTGGAATGCTAAAGAAAATCATAGGTTTGCAATGGAATTGAAAAAGAGTTCTAGGTTTTATAATAGTGGAGTTGGCTTTTATCGTTTTGATATATGTAATAAAACCGAAAAACAATTTTCCGCATGTGTATTCTCAATAAATGATGGTTTATATTACATAGGTTATCGAGGGACTGATGCTAGTTTTGTAGGATGGAAAGAAGATTTAAATTTAGGTTATTTAGATGTTATTCCTTCTCAAAAAGAAGCTTTAGATTATTTTGTTAATTTTGCAAGTAAATATGATGGTACATATATAATAGGTGGTCACTCTAAGGGTGGAAATCTTGCGGTATACGCAGCAACCTTTGCCCCAACTGAACTAAAAGCAAAAATTAAAATGGTGTATAGCCATGATGGACCTGGCTTCTTACCAAACTTTTATAAGACTCAAGAATTTGAAAATATTCAAAGTAGAATATGTAAAATTATTCCTAAAGCAGCTGTAGTTGGTCTTATAATGGAACAATATAATAATTATAAAGTTGTTAATAGTAAAGCTGTTTTATTATTACAACATGATTTGTTAAAATGGCAAATTGTTGATGACCATTTAGACTATGTAAGTGATGTAAATAAATTTTCTAAACATACCAGAAAAACTATGAACTCTTGGATTAGTGATATGGATATGGAAACAAGAAAAGTTTTTGTTAATACAATATATGAATTAATAGTAGAAACAAAAGCGGAAAGAATTTCACAATTTCTAAAGAATTGGCCTAAGAATTTAGTAACAATTAACAAGAAAGTAAAAGATCTAGATCCTCAGGTAAGAAAGTGTGTATTACAAGCATTCAATGAATTCTTCAAGCTATATATTAAACGTAATTAGTTAAACGTTTTCTTGTAGCAAAAACAAAGCATAAATATATAACATTTAGTATAATAGGAAATAGAAGGATGAATAATATGCAGAAAGTAATTAAAAAAAGAAGTTATGAAATGGATATGACAGAAGGGCCATTCTTTAAAAAGATTGTCCTTTTTTGTATACCCTTAATGTTAACAGGTATATTACAATTATTATATAATGCGGCTGATTTAATTATCGTAGGAAAGTTTGGTACAACTAGTGGAGCTGTTGGAGCAGTTGGTTCAACTTCTGCTTTAATAAATCTAATAGTTAACTTATTTATGGGATTATCAGTTGGAGCTAATGTTCTTGCCGCAAGACGCTTTGCTTCAAAAGATAATGATGGATTATCTAGAGTAGTACATACATCTATAACTGTAAGTTTTATCTTTGGGATATTTCTTGGAATTATTGGCTTTATTTTCGCAAAACAATTCTTACAATTAATGAACAATGAAAGAAGTCTTGCTGTAACATATTTAAAAATATATTTTATTGGTATGCCATTTAATATGTTATATAATTTTGCCGCAAGTATTCTTCGTGGTATTGGTGATACTAAAAGACCATTATATTATCTAACAATTGCCGGAGCTATTAATGTAGTTTTAAATATTATATTTGTTGCAGTATTCCATCTTGATGTTGATGGGGTTGCTATAGCAACAGTAATTTCTCAAGTAATATCTTGTGTCTTAATAATTAATTGTTTATTAAAAACTAAAGAAGCTTATGGTTTTTCATTTAAGAAGATTCATATATATAAAGATGAATTAATTGAAATAACTAAAATTGGACTTCCTGCTGGTATCCAAGGTTCAGTATTCTCAATTTCAAATGTAATAATTCAAACATCAGTAAATCGCTTTGACCCTTATTTTGATTTCGTAATGGATGGTAACTCAATAGCTCAAAGTCTAGAAGGCTTTGTATATACATCGATGAACTCCGTATATCATGCAGCTCTTGCATTTACAGGTCAAAATGTAGGTGCTAACAAACTTAAAAATGTCACCAAAGTAACCATAAATTGTTTAGCATTAGTAACAATCATTGGGGTTGTAATGGGTGGTTCATTCTACTTACTTGGTGGACCTTTATCAAGTATCTATGCAAATAAGAATGAAGCTAACTATTTAGATCAAATAGCTGTATCATGTTTTAGATTAAATTATTTATGTTTACCATATTTCTTATGTGGTATTATGGATGTAATGGTTGGTATTCTAAGAGGTCTTGGATATTCAATTATGCCAATGATTGTTTCAATTCTTGGTGTATGTGGATTTAGAATTGGTTGGATATATTTAATTTTCTATAATGTAACTGATTTTACTCGTTGGCAAGATTTACACTATTTATATATATCATATCCAATATCATGGATTATAACTTTTGCTATTCATTTAACATGTTATGAAGTAATATATCATAAATTACTAAAAAAAGATAAAATGGCAAATGAAATAGTTTAGGTACATATATGAAAGTAATTAAATTTGAAGAGATTAATTCAACTAATGAATATGCTAAAACCGCTTATCAAGAACTTGATAATAACACCGTGATTATCGCAAAACATCAAACTGCGGGGAAAGGTAGACTTGGTAGAACTTGGTTAGATAAAGATGCCAATAGTGCTTTATTTACTATTTTAATTAAAGACCATCTTAATACTTCCAACATTAGTAATTTAACTCTATTAATGGCAACTAGTGTATTAAAAGTATTAAACAATATAGCACCAGGTTTTTCCATTAAATGGCCTAATGATATATATTATCAAGATAAAAAAGTTGTAGGAATCTTAACTGAGAGTAAGATTAATAATAATAATGTAGAATACGTTATTATCGGAGTTGGTATTAATGTTAATCAAAGTGAATTTGATGATTCACTAAATGCTATATCAGTAAGACAAATAACAAATCAAAAAACTGATATAGATACATTAATAATAGAAATTGCAAAAACGTTTATTAGTGATTTAACTAATTATTTTAAAAATGATTTAACATATTTACAAATTATTGAAGATAATTTCTACTTAAAAGATAAACAAGTAACTTTTATTTATAACAACGAAGAAAGAACTGGTAAAGTTGTAGGAATAGATAAATTTGGTGGAATCTTAATTGAAGATAATAATACAGTTAAATCATATCAAACAGGAGAAATGTTGTTAAAGAAAAAATAAGGAGGAAGTATGAAAAAAGTTTTACTAAAATTAAGTATTGTAATTATTGTTGTGCTTTGTGTATTTTTTGTTGGTTGTAAAAAGAAAGAAAATAATCAACCAGAAACTAAATTACACGATAGTACTAAATGGTTCACTGAAGAAGAACTTTCAAAAAAAGGTTTGTCAGGCCTTGGTGCACCAACTGGTTTAAGTGGTCAAATGTCTACTAGTGATAGTTGGTTTAATAATGGTTATTCTTTTTCACAAGTATGTCCAAATGAAGATGTTTTCTTCGAAAACGCTAAAAAATATTTCGAATATTTTAAAGAACATTATAGTGGCTTATTTGGTAAAATTACCATTGAAAAATTTTCAATGAGTAGTAATGAAAATTGGTATATAATTGAACAAAGTAATAATATTGAAGATTACTTTGATGATAACCCTAGTAAATCATATGAATTTTATTACATAACTGATAACACATTAGAAGATGGCTATTTCAAAAAAGGCACTGTATATACTTTTGAAATAAGATATGAATTTGATACTAATCGCAATGCCTACTGTTTTAAACTATTTGTTGAAAGTGCTGATGGAAGTCGTAACGGTGTGTATACAAATTACTATAAAACAAGATAATTTGGAAAAACTGGTAGAAATATCAGTTTTTTTATTGTTATTAATTGTCTTTTTTAATAAAAATTAATAAAAAAATTTACAAAAATAAAATAATTTGATATAATGATTGTGTGGGGCAAAATCCATACTCTAAGATGGTTATGTAATTACCTTAAAGTATAGTAGTATAATACGGGGGAAAAGATTTACTCTCTTAGATATAAGGGAGATTTTTGTTTTAAAGGCCAAGGATTAAGGGGGAAAAACATGAAAATTTATTTAGTGTTTGAAAGAATCATCAAAGAATATTTAATTGCATGATATGTAACAAAAGCAAAATTAAAACAAAAGAAACGGGGAAAAATATGAAAAAAATAGCAATAGTAATTTTACTTTTATTGACACTTTGTCTTTGTGGCTGCGAACGAAACGAAGGAGAAATTATGGAAAATGATCCATTCTATAGTCTACAAAAGATTTATAATGATAAACTACTCACGCGAGACGAATTAAGAAAAGTAAATAGAAAATATTATGAAGAAACTGATTTTGATTTAAGTGAAGATTTAGCAAGTGAAATTAAAGATGACTATCGACGTGTATACAAAGTAAAAGATGATGAAGAAATTATCATAAATCGTTGTATAGGTATTTATGAAAATTTGGTAGTCATTATGATTTTTAGTGAAAACCAGATTTTTCATAGTTGTATAATAGAAGAAATGATTGGTGGCTTTTCTTTTACCTATGTTTGCAATCAAAAAATTATTGTTTGGAAAAAAACTAAATAGGAGATTAATTCTGTTTTTGATAAATGTTAAAAATTGGTCTATAATTATATAGGGCAAACAGAATTACCCATTATATAAAAAAGATTTTATATAATATTATTTACAACGAGAAACAAACTAATTAAGGGGTGAAAACATGGAATTTGAAAAATATACCAAAAAATCTTTTGTATTATTAGGAATGGAAGGAAGTGTTCACGGGGATCCAATAATCATATTAAAACTTTGGAAGTATGCTAATCTACGCCACGAAAGAATTGAACAATATATCATCAGAAATGAAGAAGGAAAGATTGATGGTGTGTGGGGAGCAAAAAGTGATTTTTCCTATTCTTTTAAACCTTGGGAAAATAATCACACCGAAGGAATTTACCTTGCGGGGGTGGAATGCGTAGAAGATGCCGAACCACCGAGAGGATGGGACAAATGGATTATGCCGGGTTATGAATATATAAAGGTAGAGTGTGTAGAAGATGACAACCTTTTTAATGAAATGACTTTTAATGAAGCAATGCAATATTTTGATGAAAATAGCATTGAAGTAATTGCTTCAGTTCAAGAATATACTGATTTAAAAACTAGGAAAAACTATCTACTTTTTCCAATAAAAGAATTAAAAGATTAAATAAAAACTAAAGTATAATTAGATTTTATACTTTAGTTTTTTATTTATCTAGGGTTATTCTAATATAATAGTGTAATTTTTTGTAAATGCTTTCAAATGCAAATATGAACCAATTAGTTGTAAATGGAATTACAATAAATAAGGAAAGGGATGAAAAATATGAAGACAAGTTTAATAAAGGGTAAACCATTTCTTGCTTTATTCTTATTTGCTTTACCAATGATTTTATCTGTAACATTACAACAATTTTATAATATCTGTGACAGTATGATTGCGGGAAAATTTGTAAGTTCAAAAGCACTTGCGGCCGTAAGTGCATCATATCCAATAACAATGATATATCTTGCTATTGGAGCAGGTTTTGGAGTAGGGGTTAATATTGTAGTATCACGTTTTATCGGTGAAAATAATTTATTACACGCTAAACAAACAATTTATACTTCAATACTTACAATAGTATTAACAGGACTTGTACTTACCATTGTAGGATATTTCTTAGTCGGAAAACTAATTCAACTAATCAATGTAAGTGATGATTATTATAATGATGCGGTAGTATATTTAAAATATTATACGTTAGGTATTATTTTCTTATTTTTGTATAACGTTGTAACATCAATCTTCCAGGCAATAGGTAATTCGAGAATACCATTATATTTTCTAATATTCTCAACTTTATTAAATATTGGTCTTGATATATATTTTGTAACAATCTTTAATATGGGAGTAGAGGGATTAGCACTTGCAACTTTTATTGCCCAGATGATAGCATCAATTGTATCTTTCTTAGTACTTATTATATATGTTAAAAAAGGTATTGGTAAAGAAAAGAAAATTTTGAATTTCTCTATACTAAAAAAAGTATTACCAATCGCTCTTCCTTCGATTATTCAAGCATCAACTATCTCAATAGGACAATTGTTAATTCAAACACTTATTAATAAACAAGGTTCAGATGTTGTTGCCGGATATGGAGCTGCATATAAAATAAGTTATGTTGTTATTAATATTTTTGTAACAATCTCAAATGCGTTATCAACATATGTTTCACAAAATGCCGGTGCCAAAGAATATAAAAGAATTAATCAAGGCTTTATTTCCGCAACAATTATGTGTATAATATTAACTATTGTGACAACTACATTGTTTTTAACAATGCCTAATGTATTCTTAAGCATTTTTGAAAAAGAAAATGAACCATTAACCGTTACTGAAACAGGCTGTATGTTCCTTACAACTATTGCTCCATTTATCTTCCTTATGGCCGCAAAAATTCCATGTGATGGTGTGCTAAAGGGTTGTAAAGATATGCGTTCATTCATTATTGGAACGATGGCTGATTTAGTAATTAGAGTTGTTTTTTCTTATATATTAGTAGAACCTTTAGGGGTTAAGGGTATATTCATTGCTTGGCCAATTGGTTGGGCAATAGGAGCGATTCTTTCTATTACTTTCTACTTTATTGGTAGATGGAAGAATCTTATTGGTTATGAAAGACAAACTTGTACAGATTAGTACAAGTTTGTTTTTATATTAGGAAATTAAACTAGTAAATATATTGAATATAATTAATATTTAATTTATTTCTAAAAGACAAATCATAACAAGAATTTTCGAAAAATGAATAGCTATTTCTAGTATGATTGAATCACGTGAAGTGAAAGGATATAAACATATGGAATGGGTAAAAATTATAGGTGATGCATTAGAATATATTTAAAAGCATATAACAGAAGATTTAGATATTGATGACATAGCTAAAGCTGTTAACGTATCGCCGTTTTATTTTCAAAAAGGATTTGTTATGCTATGCGGATTAACGGTTGCAGAATACGTACGAAACCGTAAACTAGCGCTTGCGTGAAACTACATTGCGACATCCAATGAAAAGATAATCGACATTGCTTTAAAGTATGGCTATGATTCACCCGATGGCTTTACCAAAGCCTTTACTAGATTTCACGAGATAACGCCGATGGCAGTTCGGAAAGATTCTGTATTGTTGAAATCATTTGCTCCACTAAAGATTAAATTTTCATTAGAAGGAGGCTATATTTTGAATTACAGAATTGAAAAAAAAGAAGCATTTACTTATGAGGATGCTAAAGTCCAGGTACCAAAGTTTTGGCAAGAACATTTTGCTAGTGGTAAAGGTAAGGTAGTAATGGGTACTTATGGTGTTAATCTTGTTGAAGAATTTGATAGTAAAACATTTTAATATTTAATTGCTGCCCCTTATAAAGCTAATCAAGAAGTATCAGAGGGGTTTGTTGTAAAGACGATACCAGCTTTCACTTATGTAGATCCACTACCTAAGGCATTACAAGATGTTAACGTTAAAATTTTTGCGGAATGGTTACCAGCTCTTAGAGAATATGATTTTGCGGCAGGATATTGTGTTGAATACTATGATGATCCTAGAAAGTATGAAAAAGGTACACTTGATGATAAATACTACTGTGAAATTTGGATACCAGTAAAAAAGAAGTAGTTAAATAAAAAATAAAAAACTATTTTACACTTAAACTTGTGTAGAATAGTTTTTTATTTTATAAAGATTCAATTATTTTTTCTAAACCTTTAATCAAAATATCTAAATCAATACCCCTATTGTCAACTTGATTTTTATATAAAGGGAAATGAATAAATACCGTTTCAATGTCAGGATAATAATGCATTACTTGGTAATATAAAGCATTGCATATATATTCCCCCGCATTGTTACTAAGCTCAACAGGTATGTCATTATGAAGTAAATAAGATAGGGCTTCAACGGTTGGAAACTTTGAAAAATAGGCGGTAGGTCCGTCCTCAACAATAATGTTTGAAGTCATTTCGTCGCTTTCATCAATGCTTCGACCAAGGACATTTCTAGCTTTAGTTTCAATTGATATTTTAGATCTACTAGCAGCTTGACCACACAATATAATAATATCAGGGTTTACTTCATCAATATGTTTTTTTAGTATTGAAAAAGATTCATGTAGTTTAACTGGTAAAAAGATTTTAGTAATGTTTGATTTTTGTTTTAATCCCTTTACTACTTCATAAGAAGAGTTAGTATTTAACCCCATAAAGGGTTCAAAGGCTGTAATCAATAGTTTCATTTTATCACCTACTTCATTTACATTATAACAAAAAAAGCAATAAAAATCAAAAATAATGCTAATCGATTATTTCCAAAAGTGTTAAAAAATATATATATTTTTTCTAAGAATTAAAACGTGTTCATAAAGATTATTTTCGCCCCACTTGAATATTTTTTGGATGTGTGCTATAATAAATCATATATAAGGGGTGGTAAATATGCTAAAAGCAATTCATCAAAACATCGTTTTGCAAAAAGTAGAAAAAACTAATAGTAGAGGAATATTTATGCCAGGACTAAGTAATGATATATACTTAGTTTTAAATATAGGCGAAGATGTTAAATCAGTAAAAGTAAACAATAAAGTTGTTCTTGAAAAAGATCCTAAAAAAATTCAACTAGATTTAACTGACTACTATTTAACTAATGAAGAAAACGTAATGGCAATAGTGGAGGAAGATCATGAGTAATCAACTATTATTCTCTAAAGATGCTAGAGCCAAGATGGCAGAAGGAGCAAGTATCCTTGCAAAAGCGGTAAAAGTTACACTTGGACCACGTGGCAGAAATGTTGTAATTGAACAAGATTTTGGTGCACCACTAATTGTGAATGATGGTGTTACTATTGCAAAATCAATAAATTTGCCAGATAAGTTTCAAAACCTAGGTGCTAGTATTTTAATTGAAGCTGCTACTAAAACGAATGATTTAGTAGGCGATGGTACTACTACCGCAATTTTACTTACATCTAAGTTAATTGCAGAAGGACTTAAAAAATTAGAAGAGGGTGTAAATCCCGTTATTTTAAGAAATGGTCTTAATTATTATCTTCCCTTTATCCAGAAAAGAATTGATGAATTATCTACACCCATTAAAGAAGCAACCGATCTAGCAAAAATTGCCACAATCTCATCAGGCGCCGAAGAAGTAGGAATTCTAATTAGCAACGCTTATCAAGAAGTAGGACAAAAAGGAATTGTTACAATTGAAGAATCACAAGGTTTAGAAGATTATCTTGATGTTGTTAAAGGCTATTCATATGATAGAGGTTATTTATCAAGTTATATGATAAATGACAAAGAAAAAAATCAAGCTGTGTTAGACAACCCATTAGTGCTTATAACTGATAAAAAAATAAATGCTATGAAAGAGATTGTTCCATTTTTAGAAGAAGCAATGAAGCAGGGTAAACCGCTTTTAATCATATGTGATGATATGGAACAAGAAGTGTTAGGTGCTATCGTTGTAAATAAACTACGTGGTGTGTTTAATGTTGTTGTTACTAAAGCTCCTTCTTTTGGAGAACGTAAAACTAAACAATTACAAGATATTGCTTTTTTAACTAAAGCAATCTTAATTGATGAAAGTCTAGGTATGTCATTAAATGAAACAATGCCTAGTAGTACACTTGGAAGAGCCGAAAAAATCATTGTTAATAAAGATCAAACAATAATTGTAAATGGTATGGCAACAAGTGAAGAAATAGTAAAATACGCTAAAGGTATTGAAAATAGTATCAAAGACATTACTAGTGAATATGACAAAGAAAAAGCTGAAGAACGGGTTGCAAAATTACTTGGTGGTATTGCCGTAATAAAAATAGGAGCTGAAACTGAACCGGTTTTAAAAGAAAAAAAATTACGAATTGAAGATGCTTTAAATGCAACTAAAGCAGCCATGACTTCAGGAATTATTGAAGGTGGCGGTAAAGTATTTTATCAAATGGCTGATACCATCAAAAATATTGAAGCACCAACTGAATATCTTCCCGCCCTTCAAGTATTAGAACAAGCATTAAAGGCCCCATTTAAACAAATAGTTGAAAATGCAGGTGGCGACTTTGCCAAGATAAGTAAAGAAGTAACCAATGATTTATGGTATGATGCCTTAAGTCAAAAAATGGTAAATTTAAAAGATGCTGGAATAATTGATCCCGCAAGTGTAGAAAAAAGCGCAATTATGAGTGCTATTAGTATAGCAGGAATATTTTTGACTACTGAATGCGCAATAATAAACGAAGAAGAAAAAAAACCAGTAAATGAGGAGAATCTACTATAATGAATAATAGTTCAATTACCGAAATTAAAGATGAAGTAAAAAAGGCTAATGAAGAACTAAAAGAAACAATGAATCCACTTCATTCCCCTTTAATTGAATATTATTTATCAAGATATTTAGAAATACATGAATATACTCTAAATAATCGACTTGCAAAACTTGATGATGAAATCTCTAAATGCCAAAAAGAGTATGAAGAACTAATGTCAAGAGAAGATCATCTAGAAGAAATTGCATCAAAAAATAAAAATATTCAAGAAAGAATCAATGTGATTGATGCTAAAATAAAAGCTAATAATGAATTTTTAGAAGAAAAAAATCAAGCATTTAAAGAAAAGGCTGATAAAGTTACTAACCAAGAAAACAACTTATATAATGCATGTCTTGATTATTACCAAAATATTTTATCAAAGCTTAGTATGGGTAATATTGATGATATCTTAGAATATATAAACTTCGTTATGGATGTTTTAAAATACACCATTTATGATGAAGTTGTAAATTACAAAGAAAATGCTTTGAATGCCCTAAATGATTTAGATGATTTAAATTTATTAGAAGCACAAACTAAGAACACTAATGTCACATTAAATCAAGAAAAGCAATCACTTAATAGTGAAATAGAATCAATTTCATTTGAAGAAACTGAACAGCGTTTAGATGCTATTGCTTATGAAATAAATGATAAAAAAGAAGCAAAAGAAGAACTTATCAAGTTATTTGAACAATTGAAAAAGAAAAATGTTAAGCATGTTGTAGATGAAATTAGACATTTTGAAATACTTGAATACTCAAATCAACAAATTGCTTTACAATTAGATGATATCATTCTTGATTATCGTAGCACTCTTGCAACAGTAGATACTGATGCTAATATTCTAGCAAGTAAACGTGCTAAACTAAAGAAATTAACTGACCAGCGACTTTTGATGATGCCACTTAAGAATGCTTTTGATAATGCACAAGAAGAATACAACCAGTTAGTTGGAATGTATCAGACAATTTCAAAAAATATTGATGAAATTGAAAACTTTGTTGCACAGGCAAAAAAATTAATTGATGTTAATCAAGACTTTAAACAAGTTGTTAAAAATTATAGTGAATTACTAGTAAAACAAGTAACTCTTGAACAAAACAAGGAAACTTATCGTATTCGTAATATTAATTTAGTTGAAACTAGAAAATCTAAATTAAATGATCCATATGGCAAAGAAGAACTACAAAGAATTGATGAAGAGTTAAAAAATGTTCAAGATGGTTTAAATACTTTTGAAAATGACTTGCTTGCTATTAATCAAGAAATGTGTAGATTAAAAGCTACCGAACAAGACTATAAAGTTATAACTATTTATGAAGAATGTAATGAATGTGAAGAACAACTTCCGAGTCTATATGATAAACAGCGTTTATTTAGTTCATTAGTAAATGATAAATATATATATATAACAAACTTGAAACCTAAAGTCGCTAATTTTGATGAATTAACACTTGAAATTGATCAGTTAAATGATGAAATTGAAAATAACTAATGAATTAAAAAAACTTGTTCCAAGTTTTAAAGTGTCTTGTTACACTTTTACAACCCTTGAAAAAAACGATAAAGAAAATTTATCAAATGATTTAACAAAGGCTTTTAATAATATCGCTAAAGAATATCAAGAAAAATATATTCTTTCCGAGGTTACTAAGATTCCTAAACTTAAAAGTACAAGGGATGGCTATAAAATGCTTGGAAAAGATCCATCACATACTAGACCTGCATGTGAGGCTCTAGTTAGAAGAATTATTAGAGATGGTTCGATATATAGACTAGGCAATCTGATTGACTTTGGTAATTACCTTTCAATAAAATTAATGAAGTCTGTTTGTATGGTTGATTTAGATAAAATACAAGGGGATGTTACAATTAGAATTGGTAGCGATAGTGATTACTACGAAGGGATTAATCGTGGTATGATAAATGTTACTAATTTACCCCTTTATACTGATGAAATTGGTCCATTTGGTAATCCTACTAGTGATACCATTCGTACAGCTATAACAAATGATACGACCAATGTTCTAATAATGTTAATACATTTTGATGATAACATTGAAGATGAAGATGAAATGTTATTGTTATTAAACAAATACTTAAAAATAACTAATTTAACAAAGATTTATGAGGAGAACAATATATATGATGAACGACAATTCTAATTTTATTAAGACTATAATGAAAGAAGAATTAGATAATGGTGTAGTGGATCACATTCTAACAAGATTTCCACCAGAACCCAATGCATACTTACACATTGGACATGCAAGAGCCATTATTATGAATTTTGAACTTGCTAAATGCTTTGACGGAGCTACTAACCTTCGCTTTGATGACACTAATCCCTCAAAAGAAGATACTGAATATATCGAAGCAATCAAAAAAGATATTGCTTGGTTAGGCTATACTCCTAAATCAATTCATTATGGTTCCGAGTATTTTGAAAGAACTTATGAAAAAGCAAAATTATTAATCAAAAAAGGCTTAGCCTTTGTTGATGACTTAACTCAAGAACAGTTATCAGAATACCGTGGTTCAATAAATGAACCTGGTAAACCATCTCCTTTTAGAAATCGTAGTGTAGAAGAAAACCTTCGTTTGTTTGAAGAAATGAAAGAAGGCAAATATGCAAATGGTGAAAAAACTTTACGTGCAAAAATTGATATGGCAAGTCCTAACATCAATATGCGTGATCCTGTAATCTATCGTATTATGCATGTAACTCATCACCAAACTAAAGATAAATGGTGTATTTATCCAATGTATGATTTTGCGCACCCATTACAAGATGCCTTTGAAGGTATAACTCACTCATTATGTAGTATTGAATTTGAAGATCATCGTCCACTTTACGAATGGGTTATCGCAAATTGTGAAGTTGATGCCAAACCACGCCAAATTGAATGGGGTAGACTTGGTATAACTCATATGATAATGAGTAAGAGATATCTTAAAAAACTTGTTGATGAAAAAGTTGTTGAAGGTTATGATGATCCAAGAATGCCTACACTTGTTGGTTTAAGAAGAAGAGGCTTTACACCAAACGCCATCAAAGAATTTATTTTATCAACTGGTTTATCAAAAGTAAACTCAACAGTTGATTATGGTATGTTAGAACACTTCTTAAGAGAAGATTTAAAACTAAAAACAACTAGACCAATGGCTGTTATTAATCCTCTAAAAGTAATAATTACTAATTACCCAGAAGGTCAAATTGAATATGTAGATGCTCCTAATAATATGGAAAATGAATCTCTAGGTACTCATAAGATGGCTTTTGGTAGAGAATTATATATAGAAAGAGAAGACTTCTGTGAAGTTAAACCTAATAAACACTGGAAACGTCTTTCAAAAGATATTGAAGTAAGATTAATGCATGCATACTTTATTAAATGCAATGAAGTAATCAAAGATGAAAATGGTGAAATTGTTGAAATTCATTGTACTTATGATCCAATGACAAAGTCAGGGTCAGGATTTAATGAAAGAAAGCCTAATGGTAATATTCATTATGTTGAAGCAACTACTGCCCTTCCCGCAACTTTCAATTCTTTTGAACCGTTATTACTAGATGAAAAAGTATCTACTGAAAACTTTATGGAAAGACTTAATAGAAATTCATGGCATACTAGTGAAGGTTTTGTTGAAGAGTATTTAAAAGATACTTTACCTGAAGACAAATATCAATTTATTCGTAATGGTTACTATACTACTGATAAAAATTCAAAAGGAGATAATTTGATTTTTAACCTAACAGTAGGTTTGAAATCATCTTATAATGCTTAATATGAGTGAAAATCCAATCTTAGCAAACTTAAATAAAGAACAACTTGAAGCAGTAACTACAGTTGATGGTGCTGTAATGGTTTTTGCGGGAGCAGGAACAGGAAAAACTAAAACCCTTATAAGCCGTATAGCTTATATGATTGATGAAAAAAATATTCAGCCATATCATATTCTTGCAATTACCTTTACTAAAAAAGCAACCAATGAAATGCGTGAACGTTTAAATAAATTGATTGGTAGTAAAGCAGCTCAAGTGCACATCTCAACAATTCATTCTTTGTGTGCAATGATTTTAAGAAGAAATTGTGAAGCTCTTGATTTTGCCAGAAATTTTGAAATTATCGATGAAGAAGATCAATTAAAGGTAATGACTGAAATCTTCAAAAAGAATAATATTGAAAAAAGAGTTCTTTCGCCAAGAGTAGCAATTAAGGCAATTGGTGATTATAAAAATAAAACTTGTAATGAATTATTAGGTTTATTAAATACCGTTTATAATGAATACCAAGCATATTTAAAAGAACATAATCTAATGGACTTTGAAGATTTATTAACTTATACCGCAAAATTATTCAACGAAAATCCGGAAATATTAAGTTTCTATCAAAATATTTACCAATATGTATTAGTTGATGAATTACAAGATACTAATGCGGTACAATATGAAATTATTAACTTACTTTGCGAGAATCATGGTAATTTGTTTGCGGTAGGCGATGATGATCAAAGCATTTACTCATTTAGAGGTGCTAAAATCGAAAACATGGTTAAGTTTAGAGAAGATCATCCTGATGCTAAAGTAATTAAATTAGTTCAAAATTATCGTTCAACTAATAATATCTTAAAATGCTCAAATGCTTTAATTAAAAATAACAAAATAAGAGAACCTAAAGAATTATATAGCAATATTGAAGGAACTAAGAATGATATATCAGTTCAAGAAGCATACTATTATGAAGATGAAATTCGCTTTGTTATAAATGAAATTGCTTCACTTGTTAACCATAATGGTTATGAATATAAAGATATTGCGGTACTATATCGTAATAGTGCTTTATCAAGAAACTTTGAACTTGCCTTTATTCAAGAACATATACCATATAACATTTACGGTAGTTTTGCTTTCTTAAAACGTAAAGAAGTAAAAGATATAATTAGTTATCTACGTTTCATTGCATCACCTACCAAAATGCTTCACTTCAAACGTATTATTAACGTTCCTGCACGTGGAGTTGGTGATAAAACTATTGAAAAGCTTCAAGAATATATGCACGAGACTAATTGTGATATATTAGGTTCAATAGATATATTTAAAGAACGTAATTCTACTTCAAAAGCAGATGCTTTATTAGAATTTAAAAAGATAATGGTAGAATTAATGGATGACTTAAATAAAATGAGTCTACCTGATTTCTTTGATACAATGCTTGAAAAAACGGGTTATTTAGACTGGCTAAAAGCGAATGAAGAAAACGATGAAGTACATCGTGTTGAAAATGTCAAAGAATTTAAGTCAATCTTATATCAACTAGATAATGATAATCTAAATGAAGGTCTAACTAATGTAGAAAAAATAGAAATTGGGTTAGATGAATTATTATTAGATACTACTATGGTTGATGATCATCAACAAAATGGAGTTGTTCTTTCAACTGTACATTCTGTTAAGGGCTTAGAGTTTAGAGCTGTATTTGTTGTAGGACTTGAAGAAGGAATATTCCCTGCCATTCGTGATGAAGCAGACATTGAAGAAGAACGTCGTGTTGCTTATGTTGCATTTACGCGCGCCAAAGAAAAACTATATATAACTTGTTCAACTAGTAGATTAATTTATGGACGAGTTGTTAGAAATCCTAAGTCAAGATTTTTGATGGAACTACTTAGTGCTAGCGATAAAAAAGAACAAGCAACCAAACAAAATGAAAACAAACCTATAGGTGAAATCGAACTAGGTTCACGTGTAAATCACAAATACTTTGGTAATGGCTTAGTCATTGCTAAAGACGATCGCTTTATCCAAATTCTTTTTGATAAAGATCAATCAATTAAAAAGATTGCAAAAGATCATCCAACAATTACTAAACTAGATAGTTAATCTATCTAGTTTTAAAAACACAAGAATAGGTGGAAACTATGATTAACCAAACAATTAAAGATCGAATGGATCAATTGTATGAACAATTAAATTTGTATAACTATCAATATTATGTTCTAGATAGTCCGACTATAGAAGATACCGAATATGATAGTTTAATTAGAGAATTAGAAGAATTAGAAAAAGCATATCCTGAATTTGCAAGAGAGGTTTCTCCAACTAAACAAGTTGGTAGCTATATTAATACTTCTTTAGAATCTATTACTCATGAAGTACCTATGATGTCATTAGGTGACGTATTTAATTTTGATGAACTACGCGAATTTGATGAAAAAATTAAAAAAGTAGTTGATCAATATAGTTACGTGGTTGAATTAAAAATTGATGGAATTGCTAGTACAGCTCATTATAAATCAGGTATGTTCAATCTTGGAGCCACTAGAGGAAATGGCCAAGTGGGTGAAAATGTTACAACCAACATGTTAACAATTAATTCCCTTCCTAAAATACTAACATCACCTATTGATGTTGAAGTACGTGGTGAAGTGTATATGAAAAAATCAGTTTTAGATAAACTGAATGAAGAGCGTAAAAATGATGGACTTCCCCTTTTGGCTAATCCGCGAAATGCGGCAGGAGGTAGTCTTCGCCAACTAGACCCTAATATTACAAAACAAAGAAAATTAGATCAATTTGCTTATACTTTGGTTAATCCTGAAAAATATAATGTAAAAAACCAAATGGATGCTTTAGATTACTTAAAGACCTTAGGCTTTAATGTTAACCCTAACCATGTTCATTGTAAAGACATAGAAGAAGTTATAGAAACAATTGAAAAGTATGATTCACTTCGTAAAACCCTTGATTATGCAACTGATGGCATAGTTATTAAAGTAAATGAATTTGATTTATACGATACAATTGGTTATACAGTTAAGGTTCCTAAATGGGCTATTGCTTATAAGTTTCCAGCTGAAGTTGTAACAACTAGATTAAATGATATTATTTTTACAATAGGAAGAACTGGTAAAATTATTCCTAATGCGGTACTTGATCCTGTTTATATTGCGGGGACAAAAGTTGCTAGAGCTACTTTAAATAACGAAGATTTTATCGTATCAAGAGATATTAGAGTTGGTGATTATGTTAAAGTAAGAAAAGCCGGCGAAATTATCCCAGAAGTAATAGAGGTTGATTTTTCCCGTAGACCAGAAGGTTTAAAACCTTTTGAAATGTTGAAGTACTGTCCAATGTGTGGATCACTAATTGTAAAGTCTAAATCTGATTCATTACATTTTTGTCCTAACAAAGAATGTGGAGGTAGACGTTTAGAAGAAATAATTCACTATGCTTCACGTGTTGCAATGGATATTGAAGGATTAGGCGAAAAACAAATTGAATTACTTTATTCACTAGGATATTTAAAAGATATATCAGATATATATATTTTAAAAAACTATGAACAAGAATTACTAGCAATTGAGCGTTTTGGTAAAAAGAAAATTGATAACTTATTAAATGCTATTGAAGAGAGCAAAAATAATAATCTAGATCAATTTATTTTTGGCCTTGGTATCCATTATATTGGCGCAAAGGCATCCAAAACACTTGCTAAAGTATTTACAAGTATTGATGCTTTAAAACAAGCTACATATGATGAATTAATAATATTACCAGATTTTGGAGAAGTAATGGTTGATAGTATTATCTCATACTTCAAAGATGAAAAACACAATGAGTTAATTCAAAAACTAAAAGAGTATGGTGTAGACCCTAAATCAAAGACTATTGAGATTAATGATAAGTTTAGTGGTTTAACTTTTGTATTAACGGGAACACTACCCAATATGACAAGAGATGAAGCTAGTAAAATAATTGAATCACTTGGTGGTAAAACTTCAAATAGCGTTAGTAAAAAAACATCTTACGTGCTTGCGGGGGAGAATGCCGGAAGTAAACTTGAAAAGGCTCAAGCACTAAATGTAAAAATAATTGATGAAGAAGAATTTAAATCAATGATAAAATAGCATCTTAGGAGGTGCACTATGAATGACAAAATAATAATCAAAGGGGCAAGAGAAAATAATCTAAAGAATATAGATTTAGAAATTCCCCGTGACAAACTCGTAGTAATGACTGGTGTATCTGGTTCAGGAAAAAGTTCATTAGCCTTTGATACAATATATGCGGAAGGACAGAGAAGATATGTTGAAAGTCTTTCAGCCTACGCAAGACAATTCCTTGACAATGTTGATAAACCCGATGTAGATTCCATTGAAGGTTTATCTCCTGCTATTTCAATAGATCAAAAAACAACTAGTAGAAATCCTCGTTCTACGGTAGGTACAGTAACTGAAATATATGATTATTTACGTTTATTATACGCAAGAATAGGACATCCAACTTGTCCTACTCATGGCATTGAAATTACTTCTCAAACTATTGAACAAATGTGCGATAAAATATTGTCATATGATGAAGAAAGTAAGGTAGTTATTTTATCACCGATTGCGGAAAACCGTAAAGGCACTTTCGAAAAAACACTTGAATTATTACGAAAAGATGGTTATACAAAAGTAATAATTGATGACGAAACTTTCGATTTAGATGAAGAAATAGAATTAGACAAAAACAAAAAACATAACATTTTTGTTGTAGTTGATAGACTAAAACTTCGTAGTGAAATTCGTTCAAGATTATATGAATCACTTGAAGCCGCATGTAAATTGTCTGATGGAAAAATCTTTGTTGATATCAATGATGAAAGACTATTATTTTCTGAACATTATGCTTGCCCATATTGTGAATTTACCGTAGGAAAATTAGAACCAACGCTCTTTTCTTTCAATTCACCACTTGGGGCTTGTCCTACATGCCATGGGTTAGGATTTATTTCAACGATTGATGAAAATTCACTAATAACTGATGAAAATCTGTCTATAGCAGACGGAGCAATTAGATATTTAAAGAATATTGTATTCACGGAAAATATTGAATGGCAAATGTATAAAGCCTTATTTGAATTTTACAAAATAGATTTATTTAAACCATTCAAAGATTTAACTCCACTTCAAAAAGATGTAATATTTAATGGTTCAAAAGAACCAATTGCCTATGAAATTCATTCAGTTGGTGGAATATCAATGCGAAAGAATAAAGTTATTGAAGGCTTGGCTAGTTTAATTACTAGAAGATATCAAGAAACTTCTTCAAATATGCAAAGAGATTATTATGGATCATATATGCGTGAAGTGATGTGTCCAACTTGTCATGGTATGCGTTTATCAGAAAGTGCATTGTCAGTTAAAGTTGGTGGTAAAAATATATATGAATTCACTGAAATGTCAATTAGTGATGCTTTAACTTTTGTTGATAGTTTACAACTAACAACGCTCGAAGCAAAAATTGGTAATCTAATAATAAAAGAGATTCATAATCGATTAGCTTTCTTAAAAGAAGTAGGTTTAGAATATCTAACACTATCAAGAAAAGCGGGAAGCCTTTCAGGTGGTGAAGCTCAACGTATCAGACTTGCTACGCAAATAGGATCTAAGTTAACCGGTGTTTTATATGTCTTAGATGAACCATCAATTGGTCTTCACCAACGAGATAATCATAAATTAATAGATGCTTTAAAAGAAATGCGAGATTTAGGTAATACTTTAATTGTTGTTGAACATGATGAAGAAATCATGCATGAATGTGATTACATAGTAGATATTGGACCTTATGCGGGAATCCACGGTGGTGAGGTTGTAGGATATGGTACACCTGAAGAATTTAAAAAACTAAAAGGTTCAATCACGGCGGATTATCTTTCAGGAAGAAGAAAAATTGATGTGCCAACTTCTAGAAGACCTGGTAATGGTAAACACTTACTAATAAAAGGTTGTAGAGAAAATAACCTAAAGAACATTGATGTAGACATCCCATTAAATAAATTAGTATTAGTAACTGGTGTATCTGGCTCTGGGAAATCAACTTTAGTAAATGATATTTTGTATAATGCACTAGCATCAAGACTATATCGTAGTAAAGTAGAAGTAGGTAAACATGATTCAATTGAAGGTGTCGAAGAAATTGACCGAGTTATTAATATCGATCAAGCACCAATTGGCAGAACTCCTAGAAGTAATCCAGCTACATATGTTGGCGTATTTGATGCAATCCGTGATTTGTACGCAACAACTATTGAAGCAAAAGTAAGAGGATACACTAAGAGTAGATTCTCATTTAACGTAAAAGGTGGTCGTTGTGAATCTTGTCAAGGTGATGGTGTAATAAGAATAGCAATGAACTTCTTACCAGATGTGTATGTACCATGTGAAGCGTGTCATGGTTCTAGATATAATCGTGAAACACTAGAATGTAAATATAAAGATAAATCAATTGCGGATGTATTAAAAATGACAATTGATGAAGCAGTTGAATTTTTTAAGAATATCCCTACCATCTATCCTAAATTAAAAACAATGCAAGATGTTGGTTTAGGATATGTAAAACTAGGACAAAGTGCAACTACTTTATCTGGTGGTGAAGCACAAAGAGTTAAGCTTGCCAGTGAATTGCACAAAAAAATTACTGATAAAACAATGTTTATCTTTGATGAACCAACAACAGGTTTACATACATATGACGTTGATAAACTAATGAAAATGATTGAAAAAATTGTTGATATTGGTGCAACAGCCGTAATCATTGAACATAATCTTGATGTAATCAAAATGGCTGATTATATCATCGATTTAGGTCCTAATGGTGGTGATGGTGGTGGCCAAATTGTCGCAACAGGAACTCCAGAAGAAGTAATGTTAAATGAAAATTCCGCAACCGCTCCATATTTAAAAAAAGTATTGGTTGGTAGTTGGAGTAAAAAGAATATAGAATAACAAAAAACTTAGATTTTATTCTAAGTTTTTTTTAAATTCAATAAACTTTTTAGGCTTTTTCTAATAGAGCATTCAAAATTAGCATAAACTAAAATAATAAAAGTAAGCAAATTGAAAAACACACGGGGATGTGGTATAATGAGAAATGAAATAGTTGTCTATATATTAGCAATTGTTTTGTGTTTTTTTCTAATAGATAATATTTTTAAAATAACCAAAAAACCAATATATCTAATACTTTACTTAATTATCTATTTAATATTTTTATATTTTTGTCTCTTTGATCGTAAAATTAGTGATGATAATAATTTCAGTGATGGAGCCTACATTCATAACTGGTTTAAGATATTATTTACTAATAAGGTAGTATTCAAAAATATCGTTGGAAACATCTTAATTTTTATACCTATGGGATGCTTCTTAAAAATATTAAAGGTAAATACCATTTTTAAAATATTATATATATTAATAATTATTGTTGGTATTGAATTAATTCAATATATGACTAAGACAGGTATTTTTGATGTATTAGATATAATATTAAATATATTAGGCACAAGCATAGGCTATGTTATGACAAACAAAAAGAGGTGGAACTATGAATAAAGTAACTTTAAAAAAATTAGTTAAAGAATTAAATTTAGAAGTAATTTATGGGAACAGTTATCTAGAACGTACTGTAACTAAAGCAATGTCAAGTAGACCAAGTGTTGAAATGTATTGTGGTTATTTTGATTACTTTGAAAAAGATCGTATTCAAGTAATAGGTACTAAAGAATTAACTTTATTTAATATGCTTAGTGCAAGTCAAAAGAAAGAACGTTTAGCTAAATTATTTAGTTACAATTCTCCTGCTTTTGTATTTACTAAAAATGTTGACGCACCAAAAGAATTCGTTGAAGCAGCAATTGCTTGTCAAATTCCTATTTTCAAAAGCAAACTTTCAACTTCAGGCTTTATTGGTGATTTAACAAATTATTTACAAAGTGAACTTGCACAAAGAAACAAAATTAATGGTTCAATGGTAGAAGTATTTGGCGTAGGTGTTTTAATTGAAGGTGCAGATGGCATTGGTAAAAGTGAAACCGTACTTGAATTATTAAACAAAGGTCAAATTATGATATCAGATGATATAACTAAAATTTATCAACCTGAACCGGGTAGAGTAGTATGTGAAGCACCAAAAGAACGTCAAGGCTTTATGGAAATAAAAGATTTAGGAATTATTGATGTAAAGAATATGTATGGTATAGGTGCTATCAGAAACCATAAGAATTTGCAATTAGTAGTTGAATTAGTAAAAGGTGAAACTTCAAAAGTAACTGAAGAAACTTTCTTTGATACAGTAGTGCCAAAAATTCAAATTGAAGTAGAAGCTGGTAGAAATGTTGCAACTTTGGTTGAAAGTGCAGCTCTAAATTATCGTTTAAAACAATCAGGCTATGACGCTGAAGAAGTATATCAAAATCGTTGTATTCATGAAACATACAAGGGTGGAGAAGAGTAATAATGAATTTAACAATAGTATTGAATAGTATATATAGCTATTTGGTAAATTTACGACCAGAATATGATCGCAGTAGTAGAATAGCTTTCACTATCGGTAATATATCAGTAATGTGGTATGCCATTATCATAATGAGTGGTGCAATTATTGGAACGCTATATGGCTACTATCGCTTTGGTAAAAGACTAGGATTAGATAGTGATACCGTTTTAACAGGACTTGCTTTAGGTCTTATTTTTGGTATTATTGGTGCTAGATTATATTACGTAATTTTTACCGCTTCCGCAAACGAGATTGAATATAAAAGTTTCCTAGATGTTATCAACCCACGAGATGGTGGACTTGCCATTCATGGTGCTTTGATTGCGGTGGCAATATATCTACCAATTTTTTGTAAACTTAATAAAATAAAACTATTAACATTACTTGAAATAGCATTACCATTAATATTATTTGCTCAAGTAGTAGGAAGATGGGGAAACTTTGTTAACCAAGAAGCGTTTGGTGGATTAGTAAAAGTACCAAATCTTGCAAACTATGGTGAAATAACAAGATATACTGTGCTTGACGATGCAACTTTAATTGCTCAACGTGAGGCCTTATCACATATGTTAATTCCTAATTTTGTTATTAATAGAATGTATATATCATACTCTAATGCAAGTGGTTTCTTGTGTGCAGGTTACTATTATCCAACTTTCTATTTTGAATCAGTACTTAATTTAACTGGTATTGTTATATATATGATTGCAAGAAAACATATCAAGAAAATATTAGTTGGTGATGGCATCAGTTTTTATCTAATATGGTATGGTATCGTTCGCTTTATTGTTGAAACAATGAGAACTGACCCATTATATCTTGGAACAACAGGAATCAAGATGGCTGAACTTACTTCAATAATATACATTGTATTAGGTATTACTTGGTTAATCGTTCGTCGCATCAAAAAAATCCAAATGATATCTTGTTGGGATGCCCTCTATAAAGAAGGTGCGAATATGCGATATGATGATTATGTAATGAAACCTAAGAAAGAAAAACAAAATGAGCAATAAAGAATATGCAATAATATTTGATTGTGATGGCACTGTACTAGACACATATCAATTAATAATTGAAACCGTCTACCAAACCTTTGCTAAAATGTTACCTAATTATCAATTAACATATGAAGAAGCCGATGCTTTTTTTGGCCCCTTATTAGATGACACATTTGGTAAATATGCCAAAGATAAAAAACAATTAAATGAATTAATAGAATGCTACCGAGTAATAAACAACAATTTAATGGAAAAATACATAAAAGCATTTCCAGGAATTTTAGATTTATTGAAAGATTTAAAAATGCGTAATTACAAAATTGCCATTGTATCAAACAAAGTTAGCGATGCTGTAAAAAAAGGTTTAGACATATGTAAACTAACACCTTTTTTTGATTTAATCATTGGAGCTGAAAAACTAAAAATCGCAAAACCAGATCCTGATGGTATATATCAAGTTTTAAATAATTTCAATATGAATAATGCAATAATGATTGGTGATACAATAATTGACATTGATACTGGAAACAATGCTAAAATAAAAACAATTGGGGTAACTTGGTGTAGAACTAAGCAAGAAGAATTTTTAAGACATCATGCAAGTTATGTAGTTGATACTCCCAAAGAAATATTAAAGATTATTGAGGAATTATAAAGAATGTATGACGTTATAATATGTGGCTCTGGACCAGCGGGTATGTCAGCAGCACTATTCTTAAGAAGGGCCAACTTAAACATTTTAATAGTTGAAAAGGGTACACCAGGTGGGAAATTAATAAGTACTGCCCTCATTGAAAATTATCCAGGTTATATTGAAAATACTGGTATTGATCTTGCAATGATAATGTATCGCCAAGTAAAACATTTTAAAATACCTTATGCCTTTTCAGAAGTTATGAAAATTGAAAAATTAGGCGATGAACATTTTGTAGTTCACACTAAAGAAGGCGACTATGAATCTAAAATGGTAATATGGGCAGCCGGAACAATTGCTAAACAGATTGAAGCAGAAGGCGAAGAAGAATATGTGGGTAGGGGAATCAGCTATTGTGCAATTTGCGATGGAAGCTTTCACGAAAAACAAAATGTTGTTGTAATTGGTGGAGGTAATTCCGCAATCGAAGAAGCACTATATCTTGCAAAAATTTGTAAGAAGGTAACAATAATAACTAGAGGACATCATTTTAGAGCAGATCCCGTGTTAATGGAAAAAGTAATGCGTGCAAATAATGTAGATTTAGTAACTCATCATGTTATTACTAAATTTACGGGGAAAGATTTACTAGAACAAGTTACTGCGAAAGATCGTGACTCTGATAATGAAATAGTCTTAAATGTAAGAGGCGCATTTATATATGTTGGTTTTACTCCATCAAGTACACTTTTAGAAAATTTTGATATTCTTGATGAAGACAAATATATAATTGTAGATAGAAATTGTGAAACAAAAGTAACAGGATTGTATGCGGCAGGCGATTGCATTCAAAAAAACATTAGACAAATTGCAACGGCTGTGGCAGATGGTATTACTTGTGCTTCGGCAATCGTAAGAAAAATTTAATTATGAGTTTTGCAAGTGAAGTAAAAAAAGAATTAATGAGTATAGAACTAACCGATAAATGTTGTGAAAAAGCCTTAGTGATGGGAATCCTTCATGGTGGTAGTGAAATAGTTATATCAAAAAACGGTAACTATATTATTGTTAAATCATATATTTTAAGTGCTATACAAAAAGTAATGCAAATAGTTAAAAAAAATTATGATGTAAATTTAGTAATAAAATATGGTGATGAGAATAACCTAAATAAAAAACGATATTATTATTTAGAAATTTCAAATAACATAAACCCATTAATTCGTGAATTTAATCTTTATCCATTTGATACACTTAACATAAAACATCCATTATTGATAAATGATTGTTGTAAAGCAAGTTTCATAAGGGGATTGTTTATTGCTAGAGGATCAATTAATGATCCAAGAAAGAATTGTTATCACTTGGAAATAACTTGTCACAGAAGTGATATAGCTCAAGTTGCCAAACATATTCTTGCGAGTAATCAAATAAATGCTAAAATTAGAGAACGAAAAGACAACTATGTTTTGTATATCAAAAAAAGCGAAGAAATATCAGCCTGTCTTGCCTATATTGGCGCATCAAGTGGTGTATTTTACTTTGAAGATTCAAGAATAGTTCGTGATATTGCTAATATGGCAAATAGAATGACTAATTGCGATATTGCTAATTTGAAAAAAAGTAGTGTTACAGCTAACAAACAATTAAAGGCAATAAAGTACATTAGAAAAATGGGCTACTTTAACAAAATGCCAGTTAGACTTCAGACAATATCAATAATGAGAGAGGAATATCCTGATTCAACACTTGATGAATTATCAGCTTTCTCAGATAATTATTTTGGTAAAACTTTAACTAAATCAGGAGTTAGCCATTGTTTAAGATCACTTATGCAATTTTATTATGAATTAGCAAGTAAAAATAGTGTAACTAAAAACCAAAGTGAAAAAAATAACGAATAATTATTAATTATCGTTTATTGTGCATAATAAAAAGCTAAAGAAAACTTTAGCTTTTTTACATGGTTTTTATTTGTAAATTGTTATGCATTGTAATTTCTCTTGTAGGAATATTCTTCATCATCATCTGGTATTGCCCATGCTACAGCAGATACTACTGCCGCAATACCTACTAATGAATAAATAATACGTGAAATAATAACACTAAATCCATCAAACAAGAACGAAACAAGGTTGAAATCGAAAATTCCGACTAAACCCCAGTTAAGTCCACCGATGATAAGAAATACTAAAGCTGTATTTTTTAATATTTTCAAAAAAATTACCTCCTATCACAAATTTACATTATTATTGTTTGCGAAAAATGTAAAAATAATAGTGGAAAAAAATTCTATATTAATTAGCATTATTTTTAAATCACCTACATAAAATTTAACAAGTGAGGTAAAGATAATGAAAAAACGATTTAAAATTATAAATTTTATTTTAATTTTATTTTTAATTATGACACTAACAGGTTGTAAAAAGAAAAAACAAGTTGAAACTACTTTCCCAGAAATTGTTAATAAATTAACATCATATAAATTAGTTGGTAGATTAGAATCAACATTTCCAAGTGGGACTAAGGAATGCAATGTAACTACGTATTATAGAAGTCCTGGTGAATATCGTGTAGAAATTCAAAATCCTAATGTTAATGAAACCCAAATAATGGTTAAAAATAACTCAGGCGTATATGTAATTATACCTAGTATAAATAAAACTTTTAAAGTAAATAGCAGTTGGCCAGAAAATATGAGTTACCCATATCTATTACAATCTCTCAGTAATGATATTGTTCAAGATAGTAATTTAAGAACTACAACAGAAGGTAAATCTACAATTGTAGAATTAAAGGCGAAGTTGTTCACTGAAGATGAAACAACAACTCAAAAAATTATTTTCGATGAAAATAAAATGCCAAAAGAAGTTTTAATATATGATGGTAATAAAAATTTATTAACAAAATTTGTTATCACATCAATTGAACAAAACCCAACACTAGCAAATGAATTATTTAATGTTTCTGAAAGCCTTGAAACTCTTTATACATATTATGAAAACAATCCAATTGAATTTGTAAGAACAGTAAGTTATCCTACTTATTTTCCTGAAGGAACATCTCTAAAAGAAGAAACAATTACTGGAACTTCTTTAAACAAACTTGCAATAATGAAGTTTGGGGGAGAATGTAGTTATACAATAGTTCAACAGTTTGTTAACCTAACAACTGATGCAACCACAGAATATGTTAATGGTAGTATTTACTTAATGGGTGGAGCATTTGTTTTTGTTAACTCTAATAACATTCAGTTTTATGAGAATGGTATCGAATATACTATTGCTTCAAACGATATAAGTTGTTTAGAAATGATAAAAATGGGTGAATCATTAAAATCAAAAGAAGATAAATAATTCAAAATATTAATTAATTTCTTGCAAATAACTAAAATAAGTGGTAAAATATATATGGTACTAAAATAGTACCACACCCTCAATATGTGTCATCAATTTAATTGATGACATTTTTTTATATATAATAGTATTTACAAAATTTGACCAAATATTTGTAAAACATTTGAATAAGTAGCTAACTTATGTTAAGATATAGCCGTACATTAAATATATTTATAAGTTTGTAATGGGGGAACACTCTTAGAAATTAATCTCAAAACGTTAAAGACTCCCTATTTTTTTGGGAGTTTTTGTTTTATATAATCTTGTTATTATATTGATATAGGAGTTTTAGCATATGAAAAAGATATTAACTATTTTTTTAGTAATTTTTGTGGCCTTATTTTTCTTCTTTGGACATCTTTATTATGAGGGAGTTTTTAAAAAAGAAGAATATAGTGGTTTATTAATATATCGAGTTGATATTCTTGAATATTATACTAGTATTGAATCACTGCCAATAAAGGAAGAATATGATCTAGAATTACCAGAAAATGGCAAATTGAGACTTGGAGTAGGTAGTGGTTGGGTGTATAGTATAAAATACTATGAGAGAGAAAAACAATTTCCTAAGATTTTTTATAAAATGTGTGATTTTACACTATATAAAGATGGAGAAGTATATTTGGAGGATAATTATGACGTAAATACCGAACCATATATCAAAGGAGGACTTGTTGATACTAGTAATTTTTTTAAAACAAGTGGCTTTAGTGTAAATCCCAATCCATTTGACTTTATTATTATGCAAAAAGGGAAATACGAGTTAGTAATTGACTTATATATTAATATAAATGATAAAGATTTATCTGAATCTAAAAAAATTACATTTAATATAAATTAAAAGAAAATAAAAGACACGAATTTAAAAAAATATTAGATATTATGTTTGTTTCACTAACAATGTATCAAATAATTATATTGACAACCCGTCAGTGTTCGTATACACAATCTAGTGTACACGAACAATAAGTATATATCAAGCCCTTACTTTTCTTGACATATCAACAAGATTATGGTATTATATTATAGTATAAAAGTGTAATAGGTGTATTAAAATGAACACTAAAGGGATTAAAAAAATATTATTCTTGATAATAATATTAGTTAGTTTATCATCTTGTAATAAAATTAACAAATATAAGCAATTGAATGAAATAGCGTATTCTGATATTCTTTTACAAAAAGAAGATAAATATTTAGTTTATATTATGAGTAATACTTGTAAGGCTTGTGAAGATATAAAAAATGATATTTTTTCTTATGCTAACAAAGCAAAAACAAATAGTGAATTACCGCCTATATATTACATTAATATATCAAATGTTTCAAAAAACAATGGACTTGTTACTGAAGATGATAGCAGTTATGAATATTTTGTTGGTACAACCAATTATACTGATATTAAAATAACTGCTACACCTGCTTTAATAATCATTACAAATGGGAAAGTTGAAAACTTTATTTCTTCAAAAGTTACTCAAACAACCAAAAGTGATATACAAAATTATCTTATAGACTTATCAAAATAGGAGAACCAAAATGGAAAAGACAAAAAAAATTAAAAACTTAGATTTATGGATCATCTTAGCAGCAGTTACTTTATGCGCTGCTGTTGCGGCAATATTACTAATTGTAAAACCAGGTGAAATCAAAGAAGTTGAAGATATTAAAGTAATTACAACTGAACAATATAAAGTATTAAATGCTAATGAAACTAAACGATTTGTTATTGTATATGATTCAAGTAGTGTAGATAATGAGTTATTACTTCAAACTGCTGTTCGTTATGCAGAATATACAAGAAAGAACAAAAAAGCTCCTAAATTATATTTAATTGATACACAAACTAATTCAACAATTATAACTGATTTAGAAGAATCAAAAATATCTCCACGTAAAGCCCCTTGCTTACTAACAATAACTCCAAATAATAGTACTACAAAAATAACTTCTACAGCAAATGTTCCTGATATTTGTAATCAATTAGAAGATTATATTAGTGGTAAAGTATCTTAAAAAATGCTAGATTTACTGACTAAATAGAATTATTTATAGTCTAAATAACTAAAACACTTTCGTTATTTTAGATATTATGAAATGATTAAAACATAAATGATAAATGTCCTAAGTCTACTTTTGGGGAAGACACTCTTAAGAAAACACATGCTGATTATAAAAACTCCCATAGGAATAAGAGGGAGTTTTTTGTTTTAAAATAAGCAATATGTAAAAGAAAGTATGGGGAGGTAACATATAAGAATTTATTTAGTATTAAAACGAATTATCAAAGAGCTAGTTGGACATTGTATACGGCCAGAAGTATGTTAATTAACTTAAAAAGCGGAAGGAGAAGAAAAAAATGAAAAGAATAATAGTATTATTTATAATGTTTACATTAAGTGTTGCAATTGTTGGATGTAATAATGACACTAAAACTTATACGAGTGAAGAATTAGCACAAAATTTACAATTGATAAAAAATAATAAAAATGATTCTGAGGGTGAAACAAAGTTCATTGACGATAATGATAGCTTATTAACAAAAGTAAAAGAAATGAATATAATGGAATTTCAAAAATTCGCGTCTACCTACAAATCTATAAATTTCAAAAAGTATACTTTTGTTTTATTTGATGAAGATGTATTAATAATTGTTAAGTATTCTAATGATTATTCGAAAATTATTGATGGAAAAATTATGAATAATATAATTCCCACAGAAACTAATAAAAATCAATTAATGAAAGGACAAAGCGTAGATGTAGTAGTTTCATTAATGGGATATCCTTATATGGTTACAATGAGTAGTGAGAATTCATTAAGTTTTAAATTAACAAATGAAGAAATAATCAAAGTAATTTTTGATGAAAATATGCATTCAATAAAAATAATACATATAGATTTTGAATCTATTAAAGATCCATCGTATGTTGTAGATGAAAAATGTGATCCAAATGAGAATCCAAAAGATATTGAAAGTGCAATTCTTATTTCTGAAAATATGTGTTTTGAAGAAGTTGTTGCATTAATGGGTAAACCACAAAGATCTTTTGGTTCTGGAGCTATTTGGTATGAATGGGACTTAAAAGAAAATAAATCATTGAAAGTTATGTTTGGTAGAAAATCTATGAATGATGATAATTTATATGTAATAAAATATTATATTAAATAATTTAAATCATTTTTTGAGTCTTAAGAGTTAGTAGAGATACTGGCTCTTTTTTAAGTTTTAAAGATAAATTAGTGAATTATTTTTTGAAAATAAAAAAACACCCGCTTTACGGGTGGCTTTAATTAAATTAAAGAATTTTCTCCATACCTATTTTTTGTACACTTAGACCACATTTTTCATAAAACTTAAGGGCACTGTTATTACATGCCCAAACATTTAAAGTTACATTATAACAACCAGCATCTTTTGCAAATTGTAAAACATAATTATATAATGATGTTCCAACTTTTTTACCCCTTGCATTTTCATCAACACATAGATCATCAATATATAAAGTTAAAATATCTGTTAAAGAATTAGAATTATTTTTAATGAAAACACAAAATGCATAACCTAATATATCATCATTATCTACATACACAAAAATAGGTCTATTATCATCAACTATAATTTTTGCAAGTTCTTCGTTTGTATATTTCTTAGAACCAACTTTAAATAAATCAGGTCTTTTATCAGAATGAACTTTATGTACCTCATATAATAATTTATTAATACCATCAATATCAGTTAATGTAGCTCTTCTAATTTGCATAATACCTCCTAAATAAAAAAAAGAGTCAATAGACTCCTAAATTTCAAATGGTGATTCGTACGGGATTCGAACCCGTGAATGCATGCGTGAAAGGCATGTGAGTTAAGCCGCTTCTCCAACGAACCAGCATGGCGGAGTAGAAGGGATTTGAACCCTTGCGCCAGTTTCCCGACCTACACCCTTAGCAGGGGCGCCTCTTCAGCCTCTTGAGTACTACTCCATTGCGCCTTATTATTATACCTTTTTTTTAAGTTTTTGTCAAATAATATGTAAATTATAAAAAATAATAATACCAGTATAGAACAATTCATCTTGGTAATAATAAATGCGAAAGGAAGAAAAAAATATGCCAAAATTAAAATGTAAAGTAGATCAATGCGCATATAATAAAACTGGGCTATGCGCAAAAAATTATATTGATGTAGATGGCCCTGAAGCATCAAGTAAAAAAGAAACAAGTTGTAAAAGCTATTTATTTAAAGATGTAGAAACATCATATGATTATGAGTTTGCAACAATGGATTCTAATCCAAGTTTACAAACAGAAGTATATTGTGATGCTACTCAATGTGTATATGAAAAAGGTCAACGTTGTTATGCGGATAGAATAGAAATCTCAAACGTTGATGAAACAACAGCTAAAGATTATAAAAAATCACAAAAACCAAGTGTTACTGAATGTAAAACATTTGAACCACGTGATTAACGAATAAAACGAAATAGACACTAGCGTGTCTATTTTTTAATACTTATTATTTGCTTCCGCAATTATATCGGCTAGCGAATGTTTGATAACAACATCAACATAATTAATAGTTAATTGTTTATCCATAGTATCCATATGAATCATCCAGTCATAAAGAGTTATGGCAATATTATACAATATGGGTACTAATTTTGTATTTGGTAGTATTTCATATATAACTAAAGCTTTAGTTGCGGTATTGCAACTTGCGGTAACAATGGATTACTCAATATTCTTGTGGCATTCATATCAAGATATGAAAAAACAACACGATGATAATGTCGAAGCAATGGCTTATGCCATTAAAGAAACCTTTATTTCTATAGCAAGTAGTTCACTTACAACAATAGCAGGATTCTTAGCTCTTTGCTTTATGAGTTATAAGATGGGAAAAGATTTGGGTATTGTTATGGCAAAAGGAGTAGTTTTTGGATTAATTAGTTGCGTAACAATTTTACCTTCATTAATTCTTATTTTTGACAAATTAATTAGTAAAACAATGCATAAATCATTAATACCTAATATGAATAAATTTAGTGGTTTTGTTACTAAAAATTATCTAGCATTTGTAATTATTGCAATTTGCCTATTTATTCCATCAACCATTGGATATGCTAAAAAACCAATATATCACGATTTTACTAAAATACTAGAAACTGAAGATGGCGAAGGAATCAATCAAGATGATATTTTAAGTATTGTTGCGGATATGAAATTAAAAGAAGAATATGGTGTATCATCAACTCACATGATATTATGTGATGCCAAGATGAATGCAACAAAAGCTACAACAATGTTAAGTGAATTAGAAAAAGTAAAGGGTGTAAAATTAGTACTTTGGTATAACTCTTTGGTTAGTGATACGATACCAGAAGAAATCATACCTGATAGATTAACAAGTATCTTAAAGAGTAATAATTGGCAATTAATATTAGTAAATAGTGAGTACACTGCTTCAACTACTGATTGTAATAATCAATTAGAAAATTTAAATAAAATAATAAAAAATTATGACGACAATGCAATGCTAATAGGTGAAGCTGCTTGTACTAAAGATTTAATTAGTATTACCGATGTTGATTTTAAAGTAGTATCTTTAGTTTCAATAGCATTTATCTTTGTTATAATTTTATTTACTTTCAAATCTATAACATTACCAGTAATACTTGTTGCGATAATAGAATTTGCTATTTTCCTAAATTTAGGATTAACATTCTATACAAAGACTGATATGGCATTTATTATTCCTGTTTGTATAAGTACTATTCAATTAGGTTCATTGGTTGACTATGCGATTTTATTAACTTCAAAATACAAAAAAGAAAGACTTAACAATAAAGATAGAAAAGAAGCCGTTAAAGATGCTTTAGCATCTTCTTCAAGTTCAATTATTACAAGTGCTTTTGGAATGTTCTTTGCAACAATTGGTGTAGCTATATATTCTGAAATCAATGTAATAAGTACTATGTGTAATTTGCTTGCTAGAGGTGCAATATTTAGTATGTTAGCAGTATTAATAGTACTTCCAGGTTTATTAATTATTTTTGATAAAGTTATTTGTAAAACAAGTTTAGATAATTTAAAATTAATTAAAGGTGATGCAACCTTTACTAAAGATTTAAATAATGTTACATGGAATGCCAATAAAGAAGATATATATTATACAGGCGAAACAGATAAAGAAATACCTGTAAACATCAGTATAAAATATTATCTAAATGAAAACGAAGTAACTTATGAACAATTACAAGGTAAAAGTGGTAAAGTAACAATTCGTTTTGATTATACATGCAATCAAAGTGAAATAGTAAAAATCAATAATGAGGACAAAACAATATATGTACCATACCTTATAATTAGTGGAGTTGCATTCAATAATGCAAAAACTGCCAATATTACGTCTCAAAATGGCAAAGTAATCGATGATGGCAAAAATAGTTTTGTTGTAGGCTGTGCAATACCAGGATTAAAGGAAGACTTAGAAATTGAAGATTTAAATATACCTACATATTTTGAAATAAGTATGGATGCGGTAGACTTTAATATGGATACTACTTTTTCAGTAGCTACTAATCAATTTATGAATGGTATCAATTCAAACGACATAAAGGATGAAAAACAAAAAACCAAAGTAAATACATTATGTTTAATGCTTGCTAAAGAAGAATTATTACCAACAGTAAATGAAGTAGTAAAGAGTTTAGATGAATATAATGATTACTATAAAGGAGTAATTGATTACACAAGTGGTGTAGATCAAATGGATCAAGAAATCAAAGCAGGTAACTTAGAAGATAAGTTGCAAGAACTATTAGATGGTAGTAAGAAGTTAAATGATGGTACTATTAAATTAAATACTGAATTACAAGAATTCTATGAAAACACTTTAAAGGATATACTAGAAAAATATAATAATGACTTTACAAATATGGTAGAACGTATATGCATAATTAATGATGTAATTGCTAAATATCAAATGTTTACTAGTGTATCTAGCGATATGATAGGTAAAACTACCTATATTTACACAACAAAATAAACCTTCCAAAATTTTTCATCCCCAAAAGGCCTATAAAAATAGGCCTTACTTTTTTTAGATTTAATCGCTTGCACAAAGTCTTTTTTTTTGGTATAATAATAAAGCAATCAATTAGGGGCATCGTACAACGGTAGTACACCGGTCTCCAAAACCGTCAATGTGGGTTCGATTCCTACTGCCCCTGCCATTGATAACATGGCGAATATGGTGAAGTGGTTAACACAGCGGATTGTGGCTCCGTCATGCGTGGGTTCGAATCCCACTATTCGCCCCATTAAAGTAAATCGATAAGTCTTCTAATAAGGCTTATTTTTTTTGACTTTTAGGCTAGAATACCTTATTTTTTATGTGAATATAGTGTTCGTGTACACAATCTAGTGTACATAAACATTGGAATAATTAATTAAACATTTGTATTATTTGTCAAATTATGGTATAATCAAAACATAAATAATAAATATCCTAAGTTTGCTTTTTGGGGAAGACACTCTTAAGAATACACATACTGATTATAAAAACTCCCTAAGAAAAAAGGGAGTTTTTTGCTTTAAAATAAGTTATTATGTGTAAATTACATATAATAATATGATATGATGTAAAAGAAAGTATAGGGAGGTACTATATGAGAATTTATTTAGTATTAAAACGATCATTAAAGAACTTGTTGGCCATAGTATACGGCCAGAAGTATACTAATAAACTTAAGAAGTGAAAGGAGAAGAAAAACTAAAATGAAAAGAATAATTGCATTTTTTATGTGTTTAATAGTCATAATAGGTCTAGCTGGATGTAAAATAAAGGAAAAGACAGAATTACACTTTTATACTAGACCAAATACTAATTATCAAATGGCTTACATAATATATGAGATTTATGGAGAACCAACTAAAATCATTGATGGATTTTATTTTGAAAAGAATGATATAGTGTTAAATATTAAATATGGATGGAATGAAGCAAAAATAGAATCCTTATTAAACGGTGCAAATAATAAACAATATGAATTAATTTGTTTTGGAAGTTATATATATTTAGAGCGACAACCATCAAATAGTATTTGTGATGATTACAAAAACTTTGAAAAAAGCATTCTAATTGAAGAGATAGATAAAGAAGTCTTTTTATCAGATTATTATAAAGCAAATTTAGGAAAAAGTAATTTTTTTAATTCCAAACCCCCAATTTTTTCTAAAGAAAATGAGGGCATTAAATTAAAATTAACACCTGAATATATAAATTGGATAGAAAAATCAACAGAAAATTATAGTAAAAAATTTTATTTTGCAGTTGTTCCAATTTATTATGATTCAACCAATAATAAGTACTTATTGTCTTTTGGTAGTAAGTATGATGGCATAGAAATTGAATACCATTATGATGAAGAAAAAAATTTAGTACATATGAATGCAAGTTAAATGATGTCAAATGAAAAAAGTATTGATTATTTGTTTTATGTTATTTATGACAATATATACAGGGGGGTGTAATATGAAGAAATCATTAAAATATGAAATAAAGTTTTATAAATCAGGACATAGTGGATTTCAAAATTCATTTTATCATAGCGATAACTCATATAGTGATACAGGATATTGTCCTACAACATCAATAATGATTAAGTCATATGAGGAATTAAAACAGGTTTGCGATGAATATAATAGTCCAGCATTTTCTAAAGATAGCAAGAAATATGATAGTGAAGTTAATAATTTGATAAGAAGTTTTGATAGTAGTTATTTTGATGATAAGTCGTTAATAATATGTTTTGGTACAGGTGCAACAGGTGGTATATTAGAAAAAGTCAAAAATATAACAATAGAGGAAAATACATTATTGATTAATTATGAAAAAAAAGATGCAGATCAATCTATTACAGCTATTATAAATGACCCTTGGGTTTTAATAATAGAAGTAAATAAACAAGGGGTTAAGGATGTTTCACAAGTAAAACTTATTAAGAAATGATGATATATTAATGAAAGGAAAAAGTATTCCTATGATAGGATGTCTCTAAAGTAGACAGTGAAAAAAATAAAATTATTCACTGTCTACTTTTTCTTGACTATTTCATGTTAACGTTTGATTTAATTATAAATTGCCCAGATTGATACGAAAGTGGTAAAAAGACAGATCATTACAGTTTTACACAACCGGGAATGAGATATTCAATAACAAAAGCTTTGGTTTATTCGTTGTTGCAAGATGAATATTACAAATAAAGTATTAACAGATGTTAAAGGAAGAATGTTGGAAGAAATAGTTTTATTAGAAGTAAATAGGGTAATACCTAAGAATAAAGAAGCATTAAAATTCAAATTTGATGCGGGTGGGATAATATGATATGATTATTTATGATAAATCAAGTAATACTTGCAAATTATATGAGATAAAGCATAATGATAGAATTGATGATAACCAATTCCGTTTTCTAGTTGATAAAGACAAATATGAGCTAATTGAAAGCAAATATGGTATCATTGTTGGTAAGTATGTTTTATATAGAGGACAAAATAAAAAATTGCGAACATTGATTATATAAATGTTGAAGCGTTTTTGACTAACTTTAAAGATATATAGATTAGGTGATATAGTATGAATAATAAAGAAAAAGGTATTGATATATTTCAAAAATATTTATATAGCAAAGAAAAATATATAAAAATTATTGTGAAAAGCATAATTATTTATATTTTGAAGATAATAAAAATTTAGCAACCTTGGGTGATGCTATAATAAAATTTGTATATGCAAATGTTATACAATGAATGTAAAAATAAAAAATATTCGAAAAAATAGAAAAAATATTAGAGAGTTGGAAAGATTTATGAATAAATATATCTTAAAATTAGAAAAAAAATAAATATTTTGTTATAATATGATAAATAATTAAAGAGGATAGGAACAAACAAAAAATAATGAAGAAGAAATTAACAGTTAGAGATTACATTTATATTGGTAGCATGCTCTTTGGTATGTTTTTTGGAGCTGGGAACCTAATCTTTCCAGTTTTAATGGGACAATTATCAGGAAGTAATGCATGGCTTGCAATTTTTGGTTTTTTAATTACGGGTGTTGGATTACCTTTACTTGGTGTTGCTGCGCTAGGAATTAGTAAAAGTGATGGCTTGTATGAACTATCAAGTAAGGCAGGTCGACCATATGCAATGTTTTTCACCCTTGCTTTATATTTAACAATAGGACCATTTTTTGCAATACCAAGATGTGCTACTACATCTTTTACGGTAGGTCTTGAACAATTGATACCAAGTGATGAACATTTATGGTTATATCTATTAATGTTTTCAATTGTCTTTTTTACAGTAGCATTAATACTTTCACTTTATCCAGGTAAGATTTTAACATGGATAGGTAAGATTCTTAATCCAATATTTTTGGTATTCTTAGCCATTTTAGTAATAGTAGTAATGTTTACTAAAACAAATCAAAATCTAACAATTGAACCAACGGGTAATTATATAACAAAACCATTTATGACTGGTTTTCTTGAAGGTTACAATACAATGGATGCTTTAGCAAGTCTTGCTTTTGGTATAGTAGTAGTTAAAGTAATATATGATCTTGGCGTGGAAGATGAGAATGTTGTTGCGAAAAGCACCCTAAAATCAGGTATTATTAGTTGCGTATTAATGGCGGTTATATATGTTGCGGTGACATTTATTGGAGTTCGTAGTAGATATGTTTTAGAACCCGCTGAAAATGGTGGTGCAGCTTTTGCACAAATTGCCGAATATTATTTAGGTAAAGGTGGTTTGATTATTTTAGCAATAATGGTTACTGTTGCTTGCCTTAAGACCGCAATTGGTTTAATTACAAGTTGTTCAGAAATGTTTACAACAATATTTCCTAAAGGCCCATGTTACAAAGTTTGGGTGTATATATTTAGCGCAATATCGTTTACACTTGCTAACTTAGGATTAAGTTCAATTATTAAAATTTCAATACCAGTATTAATGCTTTTATATCCTCTAGCAATAGTATTAATTTTGCTAGCATTATTTGGGAAATTATTTAACAATAGTAAGATAATCTATAAATGGACAATCGGATTCACAATAATTGGCGCAGTATATGATTTTTGTTGTGCATTACCTGCTGATTTTTTAAATTCAATCCATTTAGTAAAGCCACTCGAATTTATAAGAAAAATACTCCCTCTTTCACAATATGGCTTGGGTTGGATATGCCCTACATTAGTGGGTTTATTTATTGGTATAATAATATTGCTTTTCAACAATACTGAAAAGAAGGATAAAATAGTAGAGGGATGATGACGTATGTATATAATGATAAAATACATAATTAAATTTAAAGACAGAATATATATAAATTTTAGGCAAAAGATAAATAAGTTGTTAACATATGCAATACTTTGGATTCTGGCAGTAATTGTCGCGACTTATTTAGCATTTTATGGATATGGAAGAGTGATTACCTGGTATGACTACTTCTTTGGATTGCTATTATACATTTTTTCAACATTAGCTTATATCATATACATTTTTTGGTGGTTATTTCATGATTATAGTTTAGGGTTAAAAGGTGAAGTAAAATGGTCAATAAATAAACCGGAAGAAAGTAGTGTGTGGAAATATAAACTAACTGCTAATAAACGAAATCGTTGTTATGAAGAAGAAGGAACAATCGAAAAGGTTGAAGAAAACAAACGATTCATCATCATAACTACTGATACTAATCGAGAACACATAATAATAAAAAAGAAACTAACCGAAGAAGAGGTTAAGTTTTTACAACAAATTAAGAAAGAGTTAAATGAAAAACAACGAGAAAATAATGAAATATCAAATACCTAAAAATGAAAAATTATTAGAAAAGGTGAAACAGCTTTCAGTTGAACAACTATTAAAGATTGTTGTATGTCCTAATTATCGAAATGAGAATGAAAGGATATATGATACATATTGTGCATTTGTATATCCCACTACTATTGAAAATGCTAAAAAGGTTGATTACTAAAATAAAAAAAGTAAATCACCCAGTGTTGGTAGCATCAGATATGGAAGCTGGACCTGGGACAGCAATTGTAAGAGCTACAGAATTTCCATCAATTCGAGCAATCTGTGAAACAGAAGAAGAAAGATTAGCGTACGAAACAGGAAAAATTGCCGCAATAGAATCAAGAGAAGCGTTATACGATTGGACTTTTGGACCATGTGTAGATATTTTAAAAAATCATTTTTCACCAATAACCTCAATAAAAAGTGCTAGTGAAGATCATAAAGAAGTAATTAAATACACAAAACAGTACATTCTAGGCTTACATGATAATGGCTTAATTGCCACTGCAAAGCATTTTCCTGGCGATGGAGCTTGTCTATTTGATCATCATTTAACTACTCCAATAAATCCTCTTTCAAAAGAAGAATGGAACAATAGTTACAAAAAAGTATATGAAGAAATTATTAACTCAAACATTAAATCAATAATGATTGGACATATTGCGTTACCATGTTATGATGAAAAAGATGAAGAAACTAATCTTTATCCTCCCGCAACCCTTTCATATAGATTAATGACTAAGTTACTAAAAGATGAATTAGGTTTTGAGGGACTTATAATATCAGATGCTACAGAAATGAGTGGCTTTTGTGGATATATCAATTACTATGAAGCTTGTGCCCGATTTTTAATGAGTGGCGGCGATTGTTTATTGTTTGCACATCCTGATGAGGAACTTATTATGAAAATGTCTGAATTAATTGATAAAGGGATTTTGAAATTGGATATCTTAGTGAATAGAGCATATAGAGTTATTAGTTTTGTAAATGATTGTTATAATATATCTACTAATATAAAATTTGATATAGAAGAACATCAAAAAATTGCTAGAGAAGTAGTAGAAAAATCTGTCAAAGTTTATAGAGATAGAAAAAACATCTTGCCTTTATCTAAAAAGTATTTAAAAATTGCTCATATAGTTATTGCTAAACAAATAAAAACAGATATTATCGGGGAATTTACCAATGAACTTGCCAAATATGCGGAAGTTACTGAGTTTATTGATCCAGGTTGTAGCGCTATAAAGAATCTTGCCAAAAGCAAGGCATATGATGCGATAATATGTACGATAGGATGTTCACAATGGTATGGAACAAATCAAATAACGCTATCGGGAACTGTTGCAAGAAATACGATGAATGGTTGGATGAAATATGAAACACCTACAATATTTGTTGATTTTGGCAATCCATACATTCATGAAGAATATGATGCAATGATAGATACGCTCATTTATACTTATGGTTATGCTAAAGATAGTTGTAGAGTGGTCGCTAAAAAAATATTTGGAGTAAGTGAGTAACAATATGAATGAACTAAATATATATCAATTAATAGGAGAAATCATTGAAAACTGTCAATGTATTGAACATGACTTAAAAATTATTTATGCAATAGCTAAGCCTGGTGATTTTAATTATAATTTAGAAGATACTAAAAAATGGAACTTAGGCGAAATAATTGCAAAGATTGAAGAACTAGATCACAGAAATATCTTCCCTTTTGATCTTGACGATAAAGATTATGAATTACTTAATTCAATTAGAAATGAAAGAAACTTTGTTTGCCATGAATGTTTTCAAAGCTATGAATATATAGATGACTATCATTTTAAAAGGGTAGAGTATGAAAAAGTAGTAAATCGAGTAGCTAATTTTCATAAAATTAGTAAGCGGCTTTCACAAGCAATTGGAACAATTAGAGTGGCTATTGTTAAAGAATACAGAGGTTATAATTAAACAATTTTAGTAAGAAAGTATCTTTTTACTTTCTTGCTTTTTTCATATAATAAGTGACTAAAATAAATTGCTATTTATGAAATCGTTTTCAGCCTAAAATAGGTCTTTTTTCAAATAATATTATTTGATTAAATTATAAAAAAGAATATAATTACTTTGTTAAAATTTAAACCAAAAAAGATAAATATAACAATGGAGAATTAAATGAAAAAAGTACTTATTGAACTAAATGATTTAGTTAAAGTTTTTGATGATGAAAAAGTAGTAAATCATATAAATCTACAAATATATGAGAATGAATTCTTGACAATTCTTGGACCATCTGGCTGTGGGAAAACAACTACCCTTAGAATGATTGCGGGATTCGTAAAACCTGATGAAGGTGAAATTATAATAAATGATAAAGTGGTAAATGAATTAGAACCATATGCAAGACCTGTTAATACCGTATTTCAAAAGTATGCATTATTTCCCCATTTAAATGTAATAAAGAATGTATCTTTTGGTTTAGATAATAAAGACTTCAATAGTCTATACGAATTCTTTGGAAAAGATAAGATTATAGAAGATATAAAAAATGAAACTAAGAGTGATAAAGTAACTAAAAAACAAATCAAAAAATATCTTGATAAGAAGATTGAAGAAGAAGCTAAAAGAGTACTAAAATTAGTTAAACTTGAAGGCTATGAACAAAAGCGTATAAATCTACTTTCAGGTGGTCAACAACAACGAGTAGCTCTAGCCAGAGCACTTATAAATAGACCACAAATCTTACTTTTAGATGAACCTATGGCAGCTCTTGATTTAAAACTAAGACAAGATATGCAATATGAACTAAAAGAAATGCAAAGAAAGTTAGGAATAACTTTTATCTTTATTACTCATGATCAAGAAGAAGCAATGACAATGAGTGATCGTATCGTTGTCATGAATGGTGGAATTATTCAACAACTTGGAACCCCTAAGGATATATATAATGAACCAATAAATCGTTTTGTTGCCAACTTTATAGGTGAAAGTAACATTATCGAAGGAATCTATATTGATGAAAACCATGTAAGATTTATGAATCAAGATTTTGAATGTGTTGGTTATAAATTTGAAAAAGGAGAAAAAGTAGATGTTGTCATTAGACCTGAGGACTGGGATGTAGTACCTTTAGAAAAAGCTAAACTAACAGGTAAAGTAACTTCAAGTATCTTTAAAGGCGTATATTATGAAATATGTGCAGATATTTTAGGAATGGAAATGGTTATTCATGCCTATGAAGATGTACCGGTTTCATCTACCATCGGCCTTAGTGTAGACCCTTATGAAATTCATTTAATGAAGGTAAAGCGAAATGAACAATAAATTAAAGAAAATGGCTACACCTTATTTAATATGGCTATATGTGTTAGCACTTGCGCCAGCAGTATTTATGTTCATATTAATGTTTTTAGACACTGAAGGAATTGATACCGAGGGATTAAAGTTTACCTTTAAAAATTTCGCCCAATTAAAAGAACCCTCTACAATTATTGCATTATTGAATAGTTTGAAATTTTCAATTATATCAACAGTCATATGTATTTTACTTGGGTATATTACCGCATATTATTTATATAAATCACATTTAAAAAATAAATTTCTTTTACTAACTATTCTAATATTGCCAATGTGGTCTAATCTTTTACTAAGAACGCAAGCATTAGCTAATATAATGGAACCTAATAATATATTTACTAGTATTTTTAATATAACGGTAAAAGAAGATGCAAAAGGACTTGCAGGGAGCGAACTTGCAATCATTATTGGATTAGTATTTACCTACTTGCCATTTATGATTTTGCCAATTTATACTGCCCTTGAAAAAATTGAACCAATGTTAGAAGAAGCATCCTTAGATCTTGGGGCTGATGAATTTAAAACTTTTAGAAAAGTAATTTTGCCCTTATCACTAAAAGGAGTAGTAACGGGTTCAGTTATGGTATTTTTACCTTGTATGAGTGGCTTTGCTATTCCAGAAATTTTAGGTAAGGGTAATATCGTAATGATTGGTAACTTAATTGAACAATTCTTTAAAAATATGAACTATAACATAGGATCATTACTTGCCATTTTGATTTTAGTTTTGATTCTACTTTCTATTTATTTAGTTAATAAATTTGATAAGGAAGGAGAAACAATACTATAATGGAAAAATTTAGTCCTATCAGTAATAAACCCATTGCGACAATGAAAGAGTATGGGTATAAAGATCATACAACTTTGAAAAAGATTTTAAAATTATTAGGTTTAATAACTGTTATTATGGTAGCAGTAATGTTGTATCTTTCAATATTTATCATTTTTATTTATTCATTTAATTCTAACAAGAGTGTAAACGAATTTGGCGAATTTACTTTAAAATGGTACAAAGAAATATTTAAACATCGTATGTTAAGAAATTCAATTATTAATACCTTTATAGTTAGTATTATTGCAACCATTTGTTCAGTAATTCTTGGAACTTTAATCGCTATAGGTATTCATTTTTCTTCAAAGAAAAGAAAAAGACTAATAATGTTATTAAACAATATCCCACTACTTAATGCGGATATCGTAACAGGTATCAGCCTAATGTTAATATTTTCAATATTGTTGAAAATATTTCCATATATATTTGGATTTCCAACATTATTAATTGCTCATGTATACTTTACTCTTCCATATGTAATTTTAAATGTTTTACCTAAATTAAAAGAAATGGACCCTAATTTAATAGATGCTGCATTGGATCTTGGAGTAAAACCAATTAAAGCTATTTGGAAAGTTGTTCTCCCCGCAATAAAATCAGGTGTATTATCCGGTGCTCTTATGGCCTTTACGATGAGTTTTGATGACTTTGTAATCAGCTATTTCACTACTGGTAATGGGTTTGACAATTTATCTATTTGGATTTATGGCTCAATTGGTAGAAAAGATTTAACACCTGCTGTTTATGCGTTTAATAGTATTGTTATTTTTGGCGCAATGGCAATCCTTTTAGCTGTTAATGCTTTAAAAATCAAAAATGAAAAGAAGAGGGAAAAGTAATGCTAGATAAGAAATTTTTTAAAATTATATGTTTTATCGCTTTGTTATTAACTAGTGTTATTTCTCTTTCAAGTTGTGCAAATAACAATCAACTATTATTACTAAATTGGGGTGAATATATAAATGAAGATTTAGTAAGAGAATTTGAAGAAGAATATAATTGTAGTGTTTCAATTAGTGTTGCGGAAAGCAATGAGTTGTTTTACTCAAAAATAAAAAGTGGAACAACTGCTTACGATTTAGTAATTCCATCAGATTATATGGTTGAAAAAATGTATAATAAGGGACTACTTCAACCAATTGATTTTTCCAAACTCCCTAACTATGATGAAAACAATTTATTACCAGGAGCTAAAGCTATCATTGAACAATTAGAGTTAACTTTTGAAGATGCTAGAAGTTATTTAGTTCCATATCTTTGGGGTACCTTTGGTTTGATGTACAATAAAAATAAAGAAGGATTGGAAGAAAGTATTGTTAATAATAATGGTTGGGCAGCTTACTTTAATCATGACTTATTGCCAAGTGGTACTAAGGTAGGTATGTATAATGTGCCAAGATTTACTTATGCGACAACTATGTTTTATCAAAATATGAGTCCAAACATTGTAACTAAAGATACAATAGCCATAAGTAAGAAAATTCTAACATCAACAAAGTTTAACCAATGGGGTACTGACCAATTAAAAAAACAAATAGCAAGTGGTAATTTAGATCTTGCTTATATGTATACAGGAGATTTCTTAGATCAACTTTATATTGAATTGCAAAATGGTACTAAACTAGAAGATATTAGCTTTGATATATATATTCCCGACAACACCATTGCTTTTATGGACAATTTAGTAATTCCCAAAAAAGCCCGTCATGTAGACCTTGCTCATAAATTCATTAACTTCATGATAAAAAAAGAAAATGCATATTTGAACTCATCGGTTGTTGGTTATTGTACACCATACCAAGCTTCATATGATATGATTGTAAATTGGCAAACCGTTGATGAAAAATGGAAGCTATATTTTAACGAAGAAGAATATGGTAGTGATTGGTTGAAAAATTGGAGTTATGCGATGCAAACATATTATCCACTACCAAAAGCAAGTGATAAAGTAAAGTTTAAAGGTACAGTACTTTCTAACAAAAACATAACTAATGATGATTTAACTGATATAACCAATATGGTTAATAATGCAAAGGTAAATTAAAAAAGTTCACAAAAGTGAACTTTTTGTTTTTTATAACTTATACGATAACTGAATGAGCTATATATGTAAGGTGGTCACCTAAACGTTCAAGATTAGAAACTAGGTTAATAAAAATACCACTACTTTCAGCTTTACAGATACCTTTATTTAAACGTTCGATGTGAGCATCAATTAAACGTTTACGAAGATTATCAATACCTTCTTCAACTTCATCAACTTGAATAAGTAGTTTGTCATTTTTAGAAGTTACTACATCTTTAGTTAATGAATAAAGTTTTTCAATTTCACCTATCATATTTTTAATTTCAGTCATAACTTGATCTGAGAATTCAATATGTTTGGTAACTTCATTTCTAGTATATTTAGTGAAGTTATCGGCGATTTCCGCAATCCTCATAATATCACCTATGCTATTATGAATATTGGAGATATATTGTTCTTCTTGAACAGTACATTTTGCGGAAACCTTGATTAGATAATTGATAATATTTTGACTTATACGATTAGCTTTATCAATTCCTTGTTGTATTTCATCAACTCTCGATACATCACGCTCAACAAAAGATTGATAAGATAATCTAAATGAACTCATTGCAACATCTGATAGTAATATCATTTCTTTTTCTAATTGAGTGATAGCGAGTGATGCTGAATTAATAATACGTTCATCAAGATAAGTGATTTCAAGACTTTCTTTCTTATCTTTAATAATTAATTGTGATAATTTAACAAATAAATTAGAGAAAGGTAAGAAGATTATTGTGCAAGTTACATTGAAGAATGTGTGGAACATTGCAATTTGAGTTGCAGTAGAGTTAAACCATTTTTGGAATGTAACGCACATGAAATTTGGAAATAGTATTAAGAATATAAAGAAAAGAACTGATCCAAACACATTAAATAATAGATGGATTAAACTAGCTCGTTTAGCGTTTGGACTAGCACCAAATGAAGACATTAGTGCAGTAACGCAAGAACCGATGTTTGTACCTAAAATTATGTATAAAACTTCGTTTCTTCCTGTTCCAATTGTAAGTCCCGCAACTGACATTGCAATAATAACTGAAGTTGTGGCAGAACTAGATTGAACAATTGCAGTAACAAGTATTCCAATAAACAATAAAAAGAAAGGATTAGTAACTACTTCAAAAATTCCTTGAAGCGTTTCACGATTTGTTTGCATGGCATCAGACATAATCTTTAAGCCAATAAAAACAAGTCCAAGTCCCGCAATTATATATCCAACTTTCTTTGTACGATCTTTTTGGCATAACATAGCAATCATAATACCAATAAAAGATAGTAATTCAAGATATGTTGTAATTGGGAAAGCACTTAGCGCTGCTATTTGAGCAGTAATAGTAGTACCAATATTCGCACCCATAATTAAAGCTGTTGCTTGTGCCAAATTGATTAGTCCAACGTTTACAAAACCAACAATTAAAACGGTTGTTACTCCTGAGCTTTGAATAAAGGCAGTAGTTAAAGTACCAATACCAACATTTACCAGTTTTTTATTAGCCGTCTTATTAAAAATCTTTCTTATTTTAGAAGTAGCTAATTGTTCAATATTGGCTGTTAGCATACTAACGCCTACTAAAAATACGCCAGTACCAGCTAGTACTTTAACAATAAAAAATATTATTTCTTGTGTTGTCATAATTCCTCATAGTATGTCATTAAAATTTTCCCCTAAATATTATACACCTTGACAAGTAATATGTAAAATAGTATAATATTATAAAGTTTATAAGTAATTACTTATGAGGTGTAATATGACAATTAGACATTTAAAAGTATTTGTGGAAGTATGCGAAAATTCAAGTATTACGAAAACAGCAGAAATCATGCATATAGCCCAGCCCGCAATAAGTCAAACCATTGCGGATATTGAAAAATATTATAATGTAATTTTATTTAATAGAATAAATCAAAGATTAGTTATAACTGAAACTGGTAAAATATTACTTCAAAAAGCAAAAGAAGTAATTGCTAACTTTGATGAATTTGAAAATCTAGCAATTGCAACATTGGAGAATCCCATAATCCATATTGGGGCGTCTTTAACTTTTGGTATTACGCATTTGCCAAGAATAATGAATTATGTAAAACAAAACTATCCTAATGTTCAACTACTAACTACTATTAATAATTCAAAAGAAATTGAACAAGGAGTTTTAGATGGAACAATTGACTTTGGCATTGTTGAAGGTAGTATCTCTAACAAAAATATTAAGATAGAAAACTTTATTGATGATAAATTATTAATAGTTTGTGGATATGATTATCCAATAAACTCAAAAATAACAATCACTGAACTTGCAAGAGAAAAACTATTATTAAGAGAAAAAGGAAGCTCATCAAGAGATCACTTAGAACATTTATTTAATTTAAATGGTATTGAGTGTTTTCCAGTAATGGAATCAATTAGTAATCAAACAATAATAGAGGCTACTAGAGCGAATTTAGGAATTGCCGTATTACCTGAGGCTTTAGTTAGAGGTCATATTATTAATAAAAAGTTAAAATCGATTGAACTACAAGGTGTTGAACTAGTCCGTAAATCATATATAATTTCGCATAAAAACAAAAAGTTCAACAATACTTTTAAACAGATATATGATTATTGTTGTTCATTTGAAAAATAAGGAATCTCATAGGAGGTTCTTTTTATTTTTTTTAAGCAAACTACTTTTAAAAAACTTAAAAATAATTATAATATTAATTAGTTTGAAAACTAACTAATTTATAGGAGGTACGAATGCAAAAAAATAATGATATACCAATCGGTGCAAGACTTAGCAATCTCGATAAAATATTCAAAGAATCAGTAAGAAGCTATTGTAACAAACATGGTTTAAACTTTACATACTCTAAAATAATCATGATGTTACACCGTCATCCTGAAGGAGTAATACAAAATGACATTGTTGACAACACTTATCTAAAAAAATCAACAATAAGCTTAACATTAAAGAGTATGGAACAAGAAGGTTATATTACAAGAGTTACTTGTGAAGATGATAATCGAAAAATAATTGTTAAAATCACCGAAGAAGGTAAAAAATTTGATAACAAAATAAGGAAATGCTTTGGTGTAATTGAAAATTATATGATAGAAGATTTAACTGAAGAAGAAATTGAAAACTTTGTTAATCTCATCGAAAAAATGAAAAACAGCTTAGAAAGACAGAAAGGAGATAAATAATGTTTAAATTATTGAAGTATTTGAAAAAATATTGGTACTTTGCATTACTTGCGCCAATATTCATGATTGCTGAAGTAACTATGGATATGCTTGTAACTAACAAAATGGGTACCATGATTGATATCGTTAATAGTTATGGCCCTACCTCAAATAATAATCAATTTTTAAATACTATTGTAAGTAATGGTATTATAATGCTTGCATTAGTTTTAATTGGGGTTGTAAGTGGTATTCTAAGTGGGGTATTTGCCAATTTAGCTAGCCAAAAATTTGCCAATGATTTAAGAAAAGGTTTATTCAGTAAAATAATGCACTTATCTTTTCAACAATCAGATGATTTTTCAACAGCCTCACTTGTTACAAGAGTTACCAATGATGTAACTGCTGTTCAAACAATGATTGCAATGGCAATAAGAATGTTTATTAGATCACTTAGTATGTTTATACTTGGTATAGTATTTACTCTTCAAATAAGTAAACAATTTATGATCATTTTAGCGGTAGCATTACCATTAGAAATTTTAATAATGGTTTTCTTCATGATAAAAGCTTTCCCAATGTTCTCAATTGTTCAAACTAAACTTGATAAAGTTAACTCTGTAGTACATGAAAATTTAACGGGTGCAAGAGTTGTTAAAGCTTTTTCAAAAGAAGATTATGAATACAATCGATTTGTTGAAGCAAATGATACACTTACTAATATAACTTTGAAAGTCAATAAATTAATGGCAATTATTATGCCTTTATTTATGCTAATTGTATATGCAGGTATGATTGCTATTTACTATATAGGTGCAAACAGTCAATTTGACGCAATGCTTTATTTAGAAAACTTTGCAACATCAATAGATCCTAAAATATCAGTAGGTGAAATGGAAAAAGCTACAACATATATAATGATGATAATGAGTTCACTATTAATGATTGGAATGACTTTTGCTAATATGGCAAGAGCTGCAGCATCAGGAAAACGTATTAATGAAGTATTAGAAACACCTGATATTATTTGTGATGGTAATTTAGATGTTAAAACTTTAAAAGAAACTGGTACTATCGAATTTAAAAATGTCGATTTTGCTTACCCTAATGCAAGTGCATCAGTATTAGAAAATATTAATTTAAAAATTGAAAAAGGCGAAACCGTTGCTATAGTTGGCGCAACAGGTTCAGGTAAAACTACCTTAGTTAATTTAATAACACGTTTTTATGATGTAACAAAAGGTGAAATACTTGTTGATGGTGAAAATATTAAAAATTATAAACTAGTAGATTTAAGAAATAAAATAGCTATTGTCTTACAAAAAGCTGAACTTTTTGCGGGAACAATCAAAGAAAATATAAAATGGGGTAATCCCAATGCTACGGATGAAGAAGTAGAATGGGCGGCAAATATTGCTCAAGCTATTGAATTTATTGATAGTAAAGAAAAAAAATTTGATGAATACGTAGAAGAAAAAGGAACTTCACTATCAGGAGGACAACGACAAAGATTAAGTATAGCAAGAGCAATTGTTAAAAAACCTGAAATACTAATATTCGATGATTCAACTAGTGCCCTTGACTTAGTTACTGAAGCAAAATTATATAAAGCAATGCGTGATAATATAGCCGATACTACTAAAATAGTAGTTGCTCAACGTATTGCTACTGCAAAAAATGCTGATAAAATTGTAGTATTAGATGGCGGAACAATTATTGCATATGATACTCACGAAAACTTATTAGCAAATTGTGAAATCTATCAAGACATATATAATTCACAACTTAAGAGAGAAGGTGACATCAATGGCTAATGAAAAAGTTCAAAATAACCGAAGACCAATGGGTGGTCCAGGTAGAGGCCCTGGTGGTCGTTTTATGATGCCAAATGAAAAACCGAAAAATGTTAAAAAAGTTGTTAGTAGATTATTAAAATATATTGGAGCATTTAAAGTATTATTTATAATCTTAATAATTGTAGTAATACTTTCAACTCTTGCAACACTTGAATCTAACATTGCGATAAAAGATCTTGTTGAATCTCTTGGTTCATATGATATAATAAATCATAGTTGGGTAATAAAAGATGGTGTTACGCAACTACCTAGTAAAACGCTATTTTATAATTCACTATTGTTGTTAGTTGGATGTTATGTTTTACAAGTAATTTGTCAATATTTCACAACTTTAATTGGTGCATATCTTGCAATTAAAACTACAAGAAAAATGCGTAATGATTTATTTGCAAAATTAGTTAAATTACCTATTTCATATACTGATACGCATGCTCATGGTGATTTAATGTCTAGAATGACTAACGATGTAGATAATATCTCAAATACTGTATCTAGTACTCTTGGTTCACTAGTATCTGGTGTTTTAACAATTATTGGATGCTTGGCCATAATGATATGGTACTCACCATTACTAACTTTGGTTTCAATGGTTTCTTTAGTACTTACATTACTCGTTACCGCATTCATGAGTAAATTTATGAGACCATTATTTCAAAAACAACAATCACTATTAGGAAACTTGAATACTCAAACTGAAGAAATGGTTACTGGTATAAAAACTGTTGCGGCATACAATCACCAAGAAATTGCTAAAGATGAATTCAATCACTTTAGTGATACTTATTGTAAAGTTGGTTTAAAAGCTCAAATTATATCTGGTTCAATGGGTCCAGTTATGAATTTTATTGGTAACTTAGGATATTTCTTAGTTTGTTTCTTTGGTGCTATTTTTGCAATCAAAGGAATTGGAACTACTCTACAAGGAGAAGTAATTGGAGCAGGCATTATTGCTATGTTTTTAAAAACTAGTAAACAATTTACCAGACCAATAAACGAAATTGCTCAATTATATTCACAAATATTAACAGCACTAACAGGTGCAGAACGTGTATTCGAAATATTGGATGAAAAAACCGAAGACTTTACAGGTGAAATAAAAGTAGATTCAAGTAAACTTCATGGTGATATTGATTTTGAACATGTTGCATTCGGATATGTAAAAGATAAACCAGTATTAAAAGACTTTACGGTTGATGTATATTCAGGTCATAAAATTGCTTTAGTTGGGGCAACTGGATCAGGAAAGACTACGATTGTAAATCTTCTAATGCGTTTCTATGATATTGATTCAGGTAAAATTTCAATCGATGGTATTGATATTTCTAAAATATCAAAGAAAGATTTGCGAGATAATATTGCCATAGTATTACAAGATGCAGTATTATTTGAAGATACTATTGAAAATAATGTCAAATATGGCAAAGAAAATGCAACCGATGAAGAATTTAACCGTGCAATTGAAATGGCAAATTGTGCAAAATTCATTAGACGTTTACCAGAACAAGAAAAAACAATGTTAACTGAAGGTGGAGCTAATTTATCACAAGGTCAAAGACAATTGTTGACAATTGCTAGAGCAGTACTTGCAGATCCTAAGATTTTAATACTTGATGAAGCAACTTCAAGTGTAGATACAAGAACTGAAAAGAAGATTCAAGATGCAATGGTAAAATTAATGGCCAATAGAACTTCAATAATAATTGCACACCGTTTATCTACTATTCAAGATGCCGATTTAATTGTTGTATTAGATCAAGGTGTAGTAGTTGAAATGGGAAATCACCAAGAATTGTTAGTTAAAAAAGGTGTATACAATCGTTTATATCAAACCCAATTCTCTGGACTTGATACATAGAAATATAAAGCCACTTCCTAGTGAAGTGGTTTTATTTATTGATAAAAAAGAAAAAGTATGTTAAAATATTAACAATAAAGGATTAATTATGAGTAGAAGATTAGATTATTTACCAAATCATGAAGAAATAAAAATATATCAAGATGATGAAATGTTTTGTATAAATACTGATACAATGGTACTTGGTGAATTTTTAGACATAAAAAAGAAAGACATTGTATTAGATATTGGAACTAATACAGGTGCACTTATCTTATATGCATCTAAATTTAAACCTAAAAAATTGATAGGTATTGACATAAATGAAAAAGCATTAGAATTAGCAAAAGAAAATATGAAATTAAACAATATTACTAACGTTGAACTAATCCACGCAGATGGTAATACTTTCAGAAATAATGAAGAAGTAGATGTAGTGATATTTAACCCACCATATTTTAAAACACCATCAAGTGATAAAGGAAGCAATAAGTATCTTGCTCTAGCAAAACATGAAGATAATTTCCCCCTAGAAAGCATGATACAATGTGTAAACAGAAATTTAAGAAACAATGGTACTTTGTATTTTCTTTTTCAAACAACAAGATTAAATGAAGTTTTAAAAGTATTAAATGAAAAGAAACTTGTTGTAAAGAAAATGCAATTTGTCTATGATGAAAACAAAGAAAACTCAACTGTTGTAATGTTAAAAGCAGTTAAAGGTGCAAAAGAAGGTGTATTGGTACAAAAACCAAGATATATTACGCGTTAATAAAAAGCAATTGTGGCGGAATTGGTAGACGCGCTACATTCAGGCTGTAGTGTTATTAAAACGTGTGAGTTCGAATCTCATCAATTGCACCAACATATTAAAATGATAAGCCTTCTATAGTTAAGGCTTATTTTTCATTTTTTATAGATCATTTTGTCAAAAGCATAATAATTGCAATGCATATATTGAACTGCTAAATAAAATTGAGAAGATTACAACATAAATATAAAAACAATAATAAAAATATACATTTTTAATTTAGTTACTTGGTATCAATAACAAATGATTTAAATTAATATGACGGGTTGTCAATCATCGTGCACAAAATTGTGCCCTAGATTAATGGGTTTTGT